>SKEA01000253.1_pt1 | contig 57934 bp, 51 predicted proteins | sample 4826601 | NCBI WGS metagenome assembly SKEA01 (sample SAMN11008821, study PRJNA524170) | human gut metagenome | biome: Human fecal sample; material: Feces; isolation source: fecal sample from pouch patient p13, p53 | host: Homo sapiens | place: Israel: Tel-Aviv | collected 2016-07-06 | reverse complement strand
CCCCCCCCCCAATAATAAAAAATGAGAAATACCCTCAACAAAGAAGTGCAAAAAGCACAAGAAAAGGTAGAAAAAGAAAGGAGATCACAAGGTTGACTTTTTGAAATTATCGGTTGTTCCCGCCGCGACTATTTTTTTGACGGAATTGATGAGATGAGCAATCAACTAATCTATTTATGACGGGAAGGTTTTATGCAGTTAAATGTAACAACTGACTATGCAATCAGGATGACACTATTTCTTGCAATCCTTGGAACGCCTATGGGGAGTGAGGATATCAGCAAGCAGATGGGAATCCCGAAACAAATGATTGCTCAGATCGCAAAGCCTCTGCGCGATGCGGGGATCATTGCGACAAAGCGCGGCGTTGGCGGAGGCTTTAGTTTAAACCGAAAACCGGAAGACATCAGTTTGGCTGATATATTCAATGCGGTGGAAGGAACTACCAGGATCAACCGTTGCTTGGAAGAAGATTGCTACTGCTCGCGGCATGCAACGGAGACATGCCCGGTCAGAAAGTTCTATAAGGAGGTGCAGACATTTATGGATGAAGCGTTTTCCGGTAAGACAATTGCGTCTTTGATGTAGTCTGCTGTGTATGCAGCATGAGATACTGAAACAGAATAGTGTAAAAACCACAAAAAACGTAAAAAAGAGAGAAGATTACTACGATAAAGAGAGGAGATTACTACGATGAAGAAGAACAACGCACTCCGCCGGGCAGCAGCTCTGATGGCAGCGTTGAGCATCACGGTGTCTCTGGCGGCTCCGGCCTTTGCAGGGACCTACTATATCGACAACGGCGATATTACCGTCACCAAAAATGCGGATGGAAGCCAGACCGTCGAACAGAACGGAACGAGCAACAATGACAGTGATGAGATCATCATCACCACCACTGGTGCGGCTATCGGCACGCTGGAGAGCGACCTGGAGGGCCCCGCAGCAGAGGATTCCGGCTTTGGCCCTGTGGTAGAGGACAACTACCAGCCTGCCCAGCCGGAGGACGCTGAGAAGCCGGAAGGCGCAGACCAGCCGGAGAGCGCCGAGGAAGCGAAAAGCGCCGACCAGCATGAAAGCGCTGAGCAGGCCCAGCCCCAGCAGGCGGCCCCGGCTGCTGCCCCCGCAGGCGCTACTCCGGTGAACCCAAAGGATGATGGCTTTTGGGGCAACACCATTACGGTGATCAACAACATTGCCGATAAGGTGCTGAACCTCACCCTGAAAGACGTAAAGATCGATGTGAGCGACACCGGAGATCAATATGATTGGGATCAAAAAGGAAAGGCTGCCCTGAGCGTTCAGGGAAAGGGCAATGTGGAGATCGAGCTGGACGGCGATAACGAGCTGAAAAGCGGCACTCAGAGTGCGGGCCTTGAAAAAACCTCCACAGGTACGCTGACCCTGAAGGACGATAGTAAAGAAGCCGGCAGCCTGACGGCCACCGGTGGCAACAATGCTGCCGGCATCGGCGGCGGTTTCCAGGGCAAGGGCGAAAACATCACCATCACCGGCGGCACAGTGATCGCTACCGGTGGCTTCTCTGCCGCCGGCATCGGCGGCGGTAGAGAAGGCAAGGGCGAAAACATCACCATCACCGGCGGCACGGTGAACGCTACCAGCAACGATGGTGCCGGCATCGGCGGCGGTCTCCTTGGCAGCGGCGAAAACATCGCCATCACCGGCGGCACGGTGAACGCTACCGGCACCGATGGTGCCGGCATCGGCGGCGGTAACGGCGGCGTCGGCAAAAACATCACCATCACCGGCGGCACGGTGACAGCTTCCGGTGGCTTCGGTAACGCTGGCATCGGCGGCGGCAACGGCAGCGACGGCGAAAACATCACCATCACCGGCGGCAGCGTGACCGCTACCGGTGGCGAATTTGCTGCTGGCATCGGCGGCAGTAACGGCGGCAGCGGCAACAACATCACCATCACCGGCGGCACAGTGACGGCTACCGGTGGCGAAGGTGGTGCCGGCATCGGCGGCGGTGCTGAGGGCGGCGGCGGCAACAACATCACCATCAAGGGCGGCACAGTGACCGCTACCGGCGGTGGCAACCGTGGAAACAGTGGTGCCGGCATCGGCGGCGGCAGCTCCGGCAGCGGCGAAAACATCACCATCAACGACGGCAAGGTGACCGCTACCGGTGGCAACTATGCTGCTGGCATCGGCGGCGGCAGCGTCGGCCGTTGGGGCGGTGACGCCGGCAGCGGCAAAAACATCACCATCAACGGCGGCACGGTGAACGCTACCGGCGACGGTGGTGCTGGCATCGGCGGCGGTGGAGCCGCCGCCAGCGACATCGAACTTTGGGGCAGTAACGGAGGCAACGGCGAAGACATCACCATCAACGGCGGCACGGTAAACGCTGCCGGTGCCTACGGTGGTGCCGGCATCGGTGGCGGTCTCAATGGCATCGGCAGCAAGGTCACCGTGAGCGGAGCCGCTCATGTGACGGCGACGGCGACCGCCAGCAGGGACCCTGACTGGCCCCATACCGATACCGGTGCTACCATCGGTAACGGCAGCACCAGAACGCCGGATGGTGAATCTGTCGACGGCAAGGAGATCCAGGCAGACATCAGCGGCCTGACCACCGGCTGGATCCACCACATCATCTACAACCCGCTCCTGAACTGGGACGACGAACCGGACACCATCCTGAAGGAGTGGTGGGAGTTTGCGCTCCCCAAGCCCCCGAAGGAGGATAAGGGCTTCAATGTGGATGCGCTGAAGGGCACTCCCGAGCCCACCCTGGACCTCCATGTGGAGACGCTGAAGGGCGTCCCTCTGCCTTTTAACACCCGGCAGCAGGGCAGCACCCTGCGGGTGACGACCGACAATCTGGCCGCCCGGCTCCATGGTACCCGGCATGCGCTGGAGGCCCTGCAGGAGCATGGGGTGGAGCAGATCGAGTTTGTCACCACCTTCAAGACGACCACCCTGTCGGTGGCAGACCTGCTGGCAGAGGGGGGCAGCTGGTTTGCCCTGGAGCACGACGGCTTTGTGAGCCGGCAGCTGAGTGCAGCTCAGGCCGAGAGCCTGAAGTGCGAGCTGCACTCCTGAAGTGCCAGATGCGCTAAAAAAATACAGACCCCTTACAGGGGCCGCCTTGGGGAATCACCCGGGGCGGCCTCTTTTTTGTAATTCGTAAAACCACCCGCTAGGCGAGTGGTTTTCATTATACAAAAAGCCGCCGTGCGGGCGGCACGGCGGCGTGGGGAGCGGGGGTCAGCCCTGCTCTTTTTCGAGTTTCTGCTTCTTTATAATGTACGCCTCCATTTTCGGCTCAGCCCAGCCGTCGAGGTTGGTCTGACGCTCCCGGGCGATGCCAAGAGCCTGCGGGGGGACGTCCTTGGTGATGGTGCTGCCGGCAGCGGTGTAGGCGCCGTCGCCGATGGTGACGGGGGCGACAAGGTTGGTGTTGCAGCCGATGAAGCAGTAGTCGCCGATCTGAGTGCGGAACTTGTCCTTGCCGTCGTAGTTGCAGGTGACGGTGCCGCAGCCGAAGTTGCAGTACTTGCCCACGTCGCTGTCGCCGATGTAGGTCAGGTGGCTGACGGTGTTGCCCCGGGCGAAGTTGGAGTTCTTCGTCTCGACATAAGCGCCCAGATGCACGCCGTAGCCGGTGACGGTGTTGATGCGCACATGGGTGAAGGGGCCGATGTTGTTGTGGGGGCCGAGGTGGCTGCTGTAGACCTGACTGGCGTTGACGGTGGTGCCTTCGTCCACGGTGCTGTCCTCGATGAGGGTGTTGGGGCCGATGACGCAGCCTGTGCCGATGGTGGTCTTGCCGCGCAGGATGGTGCCTGCGAGGATGACGGCTCCCGGGGCAATGACCACTTCGGAGCCGATCTCCACATTGCGGCTGCGGATGTCCACGCCGTTTGCGATGTGGCGCAGCAGCACCTCTTCGCGCTGGGCCTCGGCAGCGTCGAGCTTTGCCTTTGCGGCAGCCAGTGCGGATGTGTCAATGTTTTGCATAAATAAAAAAACCTCCTCCCAAAACGGCCCCCGCAGCGGCGGCGGAGCCCCTGCGGGGAAGGGTTTTGTTGTATCCAAGACAGAACAAACTCGGGAGCAATCACCCCGGAAAAACAGGGTGAAGGGTTTGATGGATGGAAAGTTGTATCCATCACCCTAAAAATGGCTTAAAACCTTAAAAAACCTCTCGAAATCTTTCCCATTTTATATTACCGAAAAAGTAAGTAAAATGCAAGAGTTTGCACAAAAAATATCAAACAAATTCGGTGATTTGCCCGATGGAATAGACGTGAAATTCTGGTATAATGGTTTAGCATTCACAGAGAAATGTTTATCGTATGACAAGACAGAGCATCGATAAGACCGCCGGAGCATCGCGCCGGGGGCCATCATTTGGGAGGTAAACACGCATGAGCAAAAAGTATCTGTACTACTTCAGCGAAGGCAACGATGCCTTTGGCGGCGACAAGGTCACCATGAAGAACATTCTGGGCGGCAAGGGCGCTGGTCTGGCTGAGATGACTGCAGCCGGTATGCCGGTGCCGCAGGGCTTCACCATCACCACCGAGGCCTGCACCCAGTATTACGCAGACGGCCGTCAGATCAACGACGAGATCACCGCTGACATCTTCGAGCACGTCAAGGGCCTCGAGAAGATCACCGGCAAGACCTTCGGCGACAACGAGAACCCGCTGCTGGTCTCCGTCCGTTCCGGCGCACGTCAGTCCATGCCCGGCATGATGGACACCATCCTGAACCTCGGCCTGAACGACGAGGCTGTCGAGGGTCTGGCCAAGAAGACCAACAACGCCCGTTTCGCATACGACTGCTACCGCCGCTTCGTGCAGATGTTCGCCGACGTCGTCATGATGGTCCCGAAGAGCCTGTTCGAGGTCGAGATCGATAAGATGAAGGAAGCCAAGGGCGTCAAGAACGACGTTGACCTGACTGCTGACGACCTGAAGGAACTGGTCGGCACCTTCAAGAAGATCTATGAGGACAACGAGGGCAGACCCTTCCCCCAGGACCCCAAGGATCAGCTGATCGAGGCTGTCAAGGCCGTCTTCCGCAGCTGGGACAACCCCCGTGCAAACGTCTATCGTAAGATGAACGAGATCCCCTACGAGTGGGGCACCGCTGTCAACGTCCAGCAGATGGCGTTCGGTAACTCCGGCGACCGCTCCGGCACCGGCGTTGCATTCACCCGTGACCCCGCCACCGGCGCTAAGAAGCTGATGGGCGAGTACCTCATCAATGCACAGGGCGAGGACGTCGTTGCTGGTGTCCGCACCCCGTCTCCCATCAGCCACCTGCACGAGCAGATGCCTGAGGTCTACGACCAGTTCGTTGAGATCGCTACCCGTCTGGAGAACTACTTCCGCGATATGCAGGATATGGAGTTCACCATTGAGGACGGCCACCTGTATATGCTGCAGACCCGTAACGGCAAGCGTACCGCTCAGGCTGCTCTGCAGATCGCATGTGACCTGGTGGACGAGGGCATGATCACCGAGCAGGAGGCTGTCCTGCGCGTGGAGCCCAAGCAGCTGGACACCCTGCTGCATCCCCAGTTCGACGCAGCTGCCCTGAAGGCTGCTGAGGTCGTCGGCAAGGGCCTGGCAGCTTCTCCCGGTTCTGCCTGCGGCCAGATCGTCTTCACCGCCGAAGAGGCTGAGGAGATGGTCAAGTCCGGCAAAATGAAGAAGGTCGTTCTGGTCCGTCTGGAGACCTCTCCCGAGGACATCGTCGGCATGCAGGTGTCTCAGGGCATCCTGACCGTCCGCGGCGGCATGACCAGCCACGCAGCCGTTGTTGCTCGTGGTATGGGTACCTGCTGTGTCTCCGGCTGCGGCAACGACAACGACGTGAAGATCGACGAAGAGGCTAAGACCTTCGAGCTCAACGGCCACAAGTTCGTCGAGGGCGACTGGATCTCCATCGACGGCTCCACTGGTAACATCTACGGCGAGCAGGTCGCTACCGTCGCCGCTACCGGCAACAAGAACTTCAACCGCTTCATGGGCTGGGCAGACGCTGCTCGTCAGCTGCTGGTCATGACCAACGCCGATAACCCGCGCGACGCACAGCAGGCAGTTGACCTGGGTGCTGAGGGCATCGGCCTGTGCCGTACCGAGCATATGTTCTTCGCTGAGGACCGCATCAAGGCTGTCCGTGAGATGATCTGCGCACGTACCGTGGAAGAGCGCGAGGCTGCTCTGGCCAAGGTCGAGCCGTTCCAGCAGGGTGACTTCGAGGCGATGTACCGCATCATGGGTGAGCGCCCGATGACCATCCGTTATCTGGACCCGCCTCTCCACGAGTTCCTGCCCAGCAAGGACGAGGACATCAAGGAGCTGGCTGCCGACATGGGCATGACCTTCGATGACCTGAAGAACGTCGTTGCTTCTCTGCATGAGTTCAACCCCATGATGGGCCATCGTGGCTGCCGTCTGGCTGTCACCTACCCCGAGATCGCAGCAATGCAGACCCGCGCTGTTATCAAGGCAGCTCTGAACGTCTCTGCTGAGACCGGTTATATCATCACTCCGCACATCATGATCCCGCTGGTCGGCGAGGTCAAGGAGCTGAAGTTCGTCAAGGACGTTGTCGTCAAGGTCGCAGACGAGCTCATCAAGGCTTCCGGCGTTGACATGAAGTATCTGGTCGGTACCATGATCGAGATCCCCCGTGCAGCTCTGACTGCCGGCGAGATCGCCAAGGAGGCCGAGTTCTTCAGCTTCGGCACCAACGACCTGACCCAGATGACCTTCGGCTTCAGCCGTGACGATGCTGCCAAGTTCCTGGGCGCTTACTACGAGAACAAGATCTACGAGAGCGATCCGTTCCAGCATCTGGACCAGGTCGGCGTCGGCAAGCTGGTCAAGATGGCTGCACATGACGGCCGTGAGACCCGTCCCGACCTGGGTCTGGGCATCTGCGGCGAGCACGGCGGCGATCCTTCCAGCGTCGAGTTCTGCCACAATGTTGGTCTGGACTACGTCAGCTGCTCCCCCTTCCGTGTGCCTATCGCACGTCTGGCCGCTGCTCAGGCTGCTATCAAAAATCCCAGAGCGTAAGATTGTTGCATGAAGATGCACTAATCGCGTAAAACATGGGAAGATAAGCGTATGATAAACCTCCCCGGTGAAACTGAATGGTTTTGCCGGGGAGGTTTTTTTGCTAGAAAACTAATTGGAGTGAAATTGAACTATGAAAACAACAGTTCGCGAAATAAGTAAGGATGAAAGCCAGAAATGGGGCAATATAGCAAGAATAAGGGCTATCGATCCAGATTTTAATGCGGTGATTGAAGCGTTAGAAAAAGAAGCAAACGAAAAAATAGAAGTTAAAAAAGTAGAAGTAGAAGGGTTAATGAGGGATGTTAATAGAGAATATAAAAAAGAAGTGTCTAAAATTGAGTCTCAGTATATGAAGGAAAAGCAAGAAATTGATGAGAAGCACAGGAATAAGGTACGTGAACAGTATGAAGTGTGGATACAGAAAAAACATGGAAATAGCATTTATAAAAAATTGAAGGAGCAAAGGTATTTTATATCGCTTAGACAATATCTGATTTCAAAATGGTTGGAAGAAAAAGGAGTTGACTGGGATCCATTTGAGGAAGAAAAATCAGATGAAAAATTGCGAGAAGATTATAATATAGAAGCAGAAGTTGTTTTGGATGATGCAATAAAACCCCTTAGAGAGAGGTTATACAGAATATTGGATATTTTGCTTGGGAAAGTTATTTCTCTGCAAGAGGGAATTTTAAAAGTTCGAAATATTCTGTCGATTAATAAAGAAATCCAGTTGACAAGAGCAGTTAAAGATTTTTTTGATTTGCTTCTTTTTGAATCAGAGGAAACAACGACTGAGGAAATCGTGGATGAAGAAATATTGAGTGACTACGATATTATTGGTAATATCAGGTGTGGAAGAACAAATAGAGTGGATGAGCGAGTTATTGACCAAGTTAAGACGGGAATGCGGTCATTACTTCAAATTCCTGGAACACAACTTACTGGAGACATCATTGAAGAACGGTTGGGAATTTTGTTTGGAACAAAAAAAGAGGAAGCGATTAGAGTGTATAGTAATATATCTTTCTGCATTACGCAAACGGAAGGTTTTCTAACGGAGCGAGAAAAAGTTGTTTATTTTTCATTGGTGAAAAGGATATTGGATGATGCAGAGAGTGCTATTAGGCAGCTAGATGATGAAATGAAAAAACTTTTGAAGAATGAGGAAAGCAAGCAAATAGACAATGTTGGAAATAAGATAGAAATAGAATACGCACGCATTAAGGCGGAAATGAAAAGCTTCTAAATAACAAAATCCACGGAGAAAGGAAATGGTTTTTCTTTTCTCCGTGGATTTTTCTGTTTAGAAGAGAATTTTCAACATCAATCAACATCGGCAGTGAGAATGTTAATAAAAATTTAATGATTTTACTCCGAAAATCAAACGAAAATATGATGATTTTTTGAACGCAAATCCTAACGCTGTGAATGCGTGACGTGATATCATACAGCCAAGCCCAAGGGACAAGTCCAAAGGCAATATAAATTATATGGAGGTCATATTATGACACAAATCAAGAACATCAACGCTATGCAGGAATTAACAGAAGTGCAGGAAGACATGGCGGACACCCACGATAAGTTTCACAATAAGAGTCTAAAAGGCAAAAAAGGATACATCACCTTTGCACGAACGAAGGAGGGAATGTTCATCTGCGGTGATGGAGAAAGCAGCGTAATCAAAGGAATCCAAGCCAGAGTTCTAGTTGGCGAAGAAGTCCTTGCAGATTGCTACTGGACTGAAAAAGAGGGGATAAATCTGTGCCCGATTACGTTTAGTACCTACACCGATGATGAAAACGATCAAATCATTGGCAGCGTTTTTATTCAGGGTGGGTCAATGAAATCGCCAGTCATTACAGATTCCTTTAAAGACATCAGACCCGATGCCGAGTACAAAATCATGGTCCATGTATGGAACAATGATTTTGGCTATCTTTGGACGAATATCAATCGACCCAATGGTTTGACACGGATCGATTACCTGATTATGAGTGGCGGTTGGGGTCAAGAAAATCCCATCCAGAATCTGATGGAACAGTGCTACTTCAAGAAAGACAATATGGAGGAAACTAGCCATGAGCAAATCTAAAATCGAGAATAGACTTAACACAATGCGCCATAAACAGGCACAACCGACAGATAGTTTAATCCTTGCAGAATCAGCTGAGGGAAAAGATTTTTCTCAAGAGCTGTCCAAAGCGCAACCTTTTGATGAAATCCCTTCTTTGACTGAGAAGCAGGTAGCGTTTGGAATGTGCAATCCACAAGCACATCTCGATGCAAAACAAGAAAAGCTTGAGAGATTCAAGAAAAAACGAGCGGAGAAAAAGTTGGCACTCGCCATCGACAAAAGTTCGTTCCCGAATCCAACGGAAGATTACGATGCACGCTCTGTTGCAGCACCGAACAACCCTAGTTTTGAAGAACTGTTGGAGATCGGGATGAAACTTCAAAATCAGCCTGCTCCGCCCTCTCCTGAAGAACCAATTGTCAAAAAGGGACCCAAAACACAGTCTCTTGTGGGAATGACAAGGGAACTCCAAAAGAAGGTCTCTATCATCTCTTACCATGGCGCACTCTACTTCTTCAATGGGCGTTATTACGAATATCTGGACACAGATCGATTGTTAATGCTGTACCGCGAGTATGTGGACTACGACCTTAACCACGAATCGAGTTTGTATGGGCATAAAGACCTTTATCAGTGCTGTGCTACCGATCCGGAAATCCAGCGCGAGGAGCCGAAAGGTGAGCCGATTTATGCACCACTGAAGAACGGCATTTTCGTCCTTGGAGAGGAAAAACTGTATCCACATAGTCCGGATCAGCTGACATTTACCTGCATCAAGGTCAAATACGATCCACAGGCAAAATGCCCAGTATTTGACCGTTTTCTGTGGCAGATCACACATGGAAACCCGCAGCTTCTGGAACGATTCTGGATGGCAATCGGCTATCTGTTTATCTATCCGGCTCGTGGAAAATTCTTCATCCTCATGGGCTATGCCAGAGATAGCGGCAAGAGTGTTTTGGGAAACTTTATTCAGCGGCTTTATCCTAAGGAGTCCGTCAGTAACCTGCGGCTCAGTGAGATGAAGGGAACGTTTGCGCTGATGCCCTTACTCAGTTCCGTTATCAATTTTGAGCTTGATATGCCAAACACAAAGCTCAATGCGGAGGCCATTTCCCGCCTTAAACAGATCACAGGAGGTGACTCAATCGATGTTCAACGCAAATACCTTAGTTCTGTGGTGCTTACGAGGCGAATCAAGTTCGTCTTTGCCAGCAACCATCCTCCTTGCATCGAAGGCGAGGACGATGCTCTGCTCAAACGTATCGTTTATCTCCCGTTCGACACATCCATTCCAGATGACCAGCAGGACCCGGATCTTGAGGAAAAAATCTGGAAGGAACGAAATGCCATTGTCACAAAGGCACTGCGGTATGCTCAGAAACTGGTGGAGTTAAACTACAGGTTTCCTGAAATTCCGCAGGTGGACCGGGCAAAATGTTCGACGAAGGACGCTTACAGCAGGAGTGTGAAGCCGTTTGTACAGGAATGCTGTGAAAGGTGTGATCCGAGTGTATCCACATCACTGGAAGACTTGTACAATGCTTATCTTGGCTACTGCAAGGAGAAGGACGAATGGGCATGCAGCCAATCAGATTTCAGGGAAACCTTGGAAAAGCTTGGTCTGGAGCATCATCGTTCGCGGTGTCCGAACAGCGGTATGACGATATACACGAATCCTGTATCAGCGTTCAAGGGCATTCGACTTCTTCCGTAACGCTGAAATTTTCGGTGATATGTTATATCACCGAATCCAAGCATAACAACGAACAGGAGGTGCCACAAATGCTGGAGGTTGACGACAAGGCAATGGCCTACTATCTGATCGAGGCTCTCTTTGCAGGGGGATATATCAACAACCCTACATATCAGAACTTTCTTCAGATGAAGCATGAGCAGGAGGAAGATGAACCGCCTGCAAAGGCTTCGTAAACCGCAGAGAAAGGCTCTGATGGAGGATTTTCCATCAGAGCATTTCTTTTTGCCTGAAAAACGGAAAATCAACGGAGGTATGTATGAGAGTGGTAGTATATGCGCGTGTTTCAACAGAACACGAGGCACAGATCAATGCACTGGAAAACCAGCTGGAATGGTATAAAATCGAAGGCTCACGCCATTCCGATTGGGAAATCAACGATGTCTATGTGGATCAGGGCATCACAGGAACGCAGGCACAGAAGAGGCCGGAGTTCCTGCGTATGATGGAGGATGCCAGAAAAGGAAAATTCGATCTGATTATTACAAGAGAAGTAAGCCGTTTTGCACGAAATACGGTGGATGCCCTGTCCTATACCCGTGAACTGAAGGCAATGGGGGTTAATGTGTTTTTCATCAATGACGGCATCAATACAGCGACCAACGATGGTGAACTGCGCCTGACGATTATGTCCTCTATGGCGCAGGATGAAAGCCGGAAGATTTCAGAACGAGTAAAGGCTGGGCAGAGGATCAGCCGAGAAAAGCACGTTCTGTATGGCAGTGGAAACATTCTGGGATATCGCAGGGAGAACGGAACCTATATTCCGGACCCGGATCAGGCTGAAACTGTGAGACTGATTTTTCAGATGTATTCGGACGGCGAAAAGGGGCTTACTCAAATCGTGAACGAGTTATATCGGCTGGGACGGCTGGATGCAGGCGGTCATGTATCGTGGGATGCTTCCAAAGTAAGCCGTGTTTTGCACAATGCGACTTATAAAGGCTGCATCTGCTATAACAAATCCCACAGTGATGGCTATTTGACGCAGAAACGTGTGAAAAATCTGGACGAGAGCAGCTACATCTATGTGAAAGGGGATTTTGAACCGTTGGTGTCAGAAGAAATGTGGGACAGATGCCAGCAGATTCTGTTGTCCCGGTCTGCACGGGTCATCGACGAAAACGGCAAAAAGCACAAATATATGCGGAATACGCCAAAATCTGTCTGGACAGCAAAGCTGCGGTGCAGCTGCGGAGCTGGGTTTATCCAGTTCAAATGGAGAGTAAACCGTGATGGGGCAGTTGTTCACGGATTTCAGTGCTACCGCCGTACACGCAGGCCAAGCATCAGCTATTTGCAGGAGCATGGCTTGGATTTGGGGATTAGCTGTCAAATCAGGGCGATCTGTGAGTGGAAGCTGGACTTGATGGCAGCAAAGGTGTTTGAACATCTCACCTTTGACAAAGGCAAAACAGTCAAAGAGGTCTATAAAATTTTGAACCGCTGCATGGCAGAAGAAAAGACTGTCCGCATTTCCAGAAAGGCGATGCTGGAAAACAGCATCGCCAGACAGAGGGAGCGTCTGGATAAGTACATAGACCTGTGTGCAGACGGAATCATCACAAAACAGGAATTGGCAGAGCGGCGGAAGGGATTGGATGCGCAGATTGCAGAATTGCAGTCTCAATATGAGAATGTGGAGCAGGAGGATGAGCGCAGTGGAACCCTTGACATGAATTTGATTGCGCAGAAGTTGGATGAATGGCAAAAGGCATCTAGGAATGATGTTGACCGGGAGCTTATCAATAGCTGTGTGGCACAGATCACGCCGCTGACGAATGAGGAATACCGCTGGGTACTTGATTTCCAACTGACAGAAGTGCAGAGTCGAAATAGTGCTACTTGTACGTTGGATGGCTTTATGGAGATGGCTCGTTTTAGGATTTCTTTTGAAGAAGCTAAGGCTTTTAAAGCTTTCCGGAATCAGGGAATTCGTAAAAATGAGTGGCATGACCTCACGGTAGCCGTGGGTATCCGCACGAAAGCTTGACCGTAAAGTACTGTGTCAGTTGTGCCGGATGTGTCAGAATTTTCGAGAAACCTTTATTATATATTATCTATTCTCTTTTATCCTATCGCTTTATCTAAGAGAAAAAATAGAGTAGAAGGGATAAAAATAAAGAAATATATAGAGAGTTTCATAAAAACCTGACACATTTGACACACCCGACACAAGACGAAGCGTATCTGAAAAAATTACAGTTATATATTATCTTTGTAGAAAGACCTGTGAGCAGTTTGATTCTGTCCACAGGTCTTTACTTTTTACTTGAAAATGGAGGAAAAACAATGGCTGATGTTATGGTAAAGATTCTAATGAAGGGCGCAAAGGCAATCGGGAAAACTGCCGTAATACTCATTATTTGGATCGCCCATAAACTCGAAAACAAGTAATCACATTAAAATTTCAGGAGGTAGTAGTTATGTCTGCAAATGTTGAAACCATGTTCTCTGTCCGTGAAACCCCTTGGCATGGCCTTGGCCGTATCGTCATGGATGCCCCTGCAAGCCGTGAAGCCTTGGAGCTGGCTGGTCTGGATTGGCAGGTGGAAAGCCGTAATATCTATTCCGGCACGGGTGCTATGATCCCCGGCTATCGCGCCAATGTCCGTAGTACAGATGATGCCGTACTCGGTGTGGTATCTGACCGCTACCGCATTGTGCAGAACGAAGAAGCATTTCAGTTCACCGATGACCTGCTGGGTGAGGGAGTTACTTATGAAACTGCCGGTTCTTTGCAGGGCGGCAAGAAGGTCTGGATGCTGGCAAAGCTGCCCGAAAAGTACATCATCGCCGGAGACGAAGTGACCCCTTATCTTGTGTTCTTCAACAGTCACGATGGCAGTTCTGGTGTGAAAGTAGCCATGACCCCGGTTCGTGTGGTCTGCCAGAACACTTTGAATCTGGCTCTGGGTACTGCAAAGCGCATCTGGACTGCCCGCCACACCGAAAATGTTCTGCTCCGGGTGCAGGACGCGCGTGAAACCTTGCAGCTTGCCAACAGCTACATGGGGGAGCTGGGCAAAGGTATCCATGAGCTGACCACCATCAAGCTGTCTGACCGCAAGGTACAGGAGCTCATCAACGAGTTCTTCCCCATCACGGAAGACTTAACCGATGGCCAGCGGAAGAACAACCTGCGCTTGCAGGAAGATCTGAAGGCTCGCTATTATAATGCACCCGATCTGGAGTGGGTCGGAAAGAACGGCTGGCGGTTCGTGAACGCTGTTTCCGACTTTGCCACCCATGCAGATCCCATCCGTAAAACTCGCAACTACAACGAAAATCTGTTCCTGCGCACCGCAGAGGGCAATCCCATGATCGACAAAGCCTACAAGATGGTGCTGGCAGCAGCATAAAGGAGGACGTATGAACGATGTGAGCAACCGGGCTGTCCGGGAATTTTCTGAGTTCCTGAACAGCATTGAAGCCGATTTCCCGAAGCCGACTTGCACCACGGTATACGAGATCACGATGAAAAGCACCATCGTCAGTGCTTTAATTACGCTGGATACCGAAAAGAAGATGGACGAGCGTTTCTGGAACCATCTTCGGGTACAGCGGAACATTCTGGATTTCCTGTATACCCTGTGGCTGGATGATGACCGCACCTTGGTGGATGAGTTTTCCACCATTATCAAAGACTTGGTGGAATATGATTTCTCTATCGCAGAAGAACAGATGAAAGAAAGGCTGAACATTGCATGAAAAGACTTGTATCTACATTAAATTTATCCAAAGAGGATTGGCTCCGTTATCGCAAATGCGGCATTACCGGCACGGATGCTGGTGCCATTCTTGGCCTGAATCCCTATCGCTCCGCATTTCAGGTGTACCACGATAAAATCAGCGATACCATTGAAAATATCGACAACGAGGCCATGCGGCAGGGTCGTGACTTGGAGGATTATGTGGCACAGCGCTTCACCGAAGCAACAGGCTTTAAGGTGCGCAGGGCAAACGCTATCTACCAAAGCGAAGAACATCCGCTGCTTCTGGCAGACTTCGACCGTCTGATCGTTGGGCAGAAAGCCGGGCTGGAATGCAAAACGGTCTCACCCTTCTCCGCAGATAAGTGGGCAGACGGCAAAATCCCGGCTCACTATTTGGCGCAGGTTGACCATTACTTAGCCGTCAGCGGTTTCGACTGCTGGTATGTGGCGGCTTTGATTTTCGGCAGAGAGTTGGTGATCCACAAGATCGTGACAGATAAGCAAGTGCTTTTTGACCTTATTGATAAGGAAGAGCGTTTCTGGACGAACCATGTTGTGCCCCAGATTCCCCCTGCACCCAACGGTTGCGATTGTGACACCCAGCAGATCAACCAGCTTTATGAGGTAGACGACCGCGACAAGACCGCTGATCTGAGTGCCTTGCATGGACTTCTGGATAAGCGGCAGGAACTTTCCACCCGGATCGAGCAGATGGAACAGGAGAAAACGGCCATCGAACAGCAGGTCAAGCTGAAAATGCAGGATGCTGCCTATGGTACAGCACCGGGCTACAAGGTGTCCTGGGTATCCTCCGAAAGCAAGCGTGTGGATTCTCAGCGACTGCGGAAAGAGCAGCCGGACATTTTCAACCAATACAGCAAAAATGTAAGCAGCCGCAGGTTTACCATCGTTCATGCGGCATAATTGTATGGCGGCAGAGAGCAGCTTCTCTGCCGCCTTTTTTCTTGGAGGTTTGATTATGGCTACAGAAAATCCGTTCGTAAAATTATTCGCTATCGACTTCAAAGATCATCTGGAAGTCAAGAAGTCCGGCAATACCGAGCTGAAATATGTAAGCTGGGCGTATGCCTGGGCAGAGGTGAAAAAACTGTATCCCGCTGCCAGCTATGAGGTCAAGAAATTCAACGGCCTACCCTATGTTTATGACCCCATAACCGGCTTCATGGTGTATACCTCGGTCACGATTGAGGGCGTTTCGCACGAAATGTGGCTGCCTGTACTGGATGGCGCAAATAAAGCGATGAAAGCCACCCCTTACACCTACACCACTCCGAAATGGGACTACAATCCGCAGACTCGCCGTCGTGAAAAGATCGGCATGGAAGAGCGCACCGTAGAAGCAGCCTCCATGTTCGATGTGAATAAGGCTATCATGCGGTGCTTAGTGAAGAACCTTGCTATGTTCGGCCTTGGTCTCTATGTCTACGCCGGAGAGGATTTGCCGGAAGATGCTGCACCGCAGCCGGAGGCAGAACCGCAAAAGCAGCCGAAGCCGAGACCCACCAGCCAAAAGCAGGAACAGCCGCCGATGCCCTGCATCTGCGCTCGCTGCAACCAGCCCATCAAGAGGGTCAAGCTGAAAGATGGCTCCATCATGCAGGCGGCAGAATTTGCAGCCACCCATGAGGGAATGTGCGCTGACTGCTACAAAGCCACCAGATTGAACGTAGCATAAGGAGATTTCAAAGTGAAAGAAGCAAAGATCAAAGTTCTTGCTCTCCTGCCGATGGAACTGCCAAAGGAAATCGAACTGGACAACACGCTCGAAGCCATGCAGAACTTTGTTGGTGGGCTGATCGAATGCATTCCGCTGACCGACACCGACTCTGAAGTCACCTTGGTCTGCAACGATGAAGGTAAGCTGCTGAACCTGACTCCCAACCGGCTGCTCTGGAATGGAACGGATTATCTTGCTGGCCCCGGTTTCATTGCAGGAACTGATGGTGAAGGGAATTTGGCTTCGCTGCCGCCGCAGGAAATGAACTATTACGCTAAAAAATTTCGTGCATTTTTGATTGCACTTTAAGGAGGCTTTTCTGTGACTTTTGATGCAACGACCCAACGCTATGAGGAAATCACCGTCTGCGACAAACCTGCGCTGTTCACCAGTGTCCGCATTAAGCGGGATTCTGTTCCTGCTGGTCTGTATGCCTACGATGTGCGGCATGATGATGACTGCCGGGGGATTCCCTGTGAGATTGCACCATTTATCATGGTCAATCACTGGGGAACGATTATTCTTGCAGAGCCGTTGGAGCTGCCCAATGACGGACGGCGGTACATTGATGAAGAGACGGACTGGAACTATGATCCGTTTGGAGGAGCAGAGAAAAATCAAAAGCCCTGCGTGACGGTGGAAGAGTTTATGAATCAGTATCTGAACCGTTGATAAGAGCGAGCCGTGTCGTTCCTTATAAAGTTCAAAAGTCATCGCAGGGGACGGACGGTGCGAACCGTTCGTCAACGGAGATAATCTTTTGAACTTTATGAGGGATGACTAAGGCTCGCAGGAAAAAGTATTAAAAATGCCGTGGGTATAGAAAAGTATCAATCACAGCGTGATGAAACCGATTTGCTAAGGCAAATCGGTGACGCTAAAATGACGAACGGCATTTTTGATACAGAAAGAAGAACTATGAGTATTTATGGCTATTGCAGAATTTCTACTGCAAAACAGAGCATTGACCGCCAGATCCGCAACATCAAGGCTGAATACCCGACTGCCCATATCGTGCAGGAAGCTTACACCGGCACATCCATTTTTCGCCCGGAGTGGTTGAAGCTCTACCGGGTTCTGAAAGCAGGAGATACGGTGGTGTTCGATTCAGTATCCCGGATGTCCAGAAATGCAGAAGAGGGGTTTGCTCTGTACGATGACCTCTACCATAAGGGCATCCGGCTGGTGTTCTTGAAAGAGCACCACATCGACACCGAGACCTACAAAAAAGCCCTGTCCGGCAGCATTGCCATGACAGGGACGAATGTAGACTTCATCTTGAAGGGCATCAACGAGTATCTGATGGCCTTGGCTAAGGAGCAGATCAAGCTGGCCTTTGAGCAGTCCGAAAAAGAAGTTGCCGATCTGCACCAGCGCACCCGTGAGGGCCTTTTGACCGCCCGGCTGAACGGCAAGCAGGTTGGCCGCAAAAAGGGTGTTGGCTTTGAAACGAAAAAATCCAGAGAAGCTAAACAGATCATCCACACCCACTGCAAGACCTTTGGCGGCACACTTGACGATGCCGAGTGCATGAAGCTCACCGGTCTTGCCCGGAATACCTATTATAAGTATAAGAGGCAGATTCGGGAGGACGCTGAAATGAAGGATTGACTTCTATGTAGAAGAAGCGCTACAAAAGCGGACAGAAGGAACACGATACATTCAAAATGAGAATGCCGTGTTCCTTTTTTGTGGTATGTGTAGAATGGACAACCATACCGTCCAGCCCAATCTGTATAATGGGGGCAGAAAAGTGATGGAATCATAAGAAAGAAGGAGAAGAGCGTATGAAAAAATTTTTGATGATACTGTTGAGCATTGCATTTGTGCTGAATCTTGCAATTGTGATTGGGTTGATAGGTGGATATGGTTCGCCACGCCGGGCGCTTTACACCATCACAGATGAACTGATGAACAGTGCCTATCGCTTCAAAAGAGGTTGGCAATTTAAGAATAGTCTACCTTGACTTTTTAGGAGATGGACAGACTGCCTGTCCATCTTTTTTTGTATACTGGAGTTGTGCAAAAGAGACAAAAGTTTTTTTGTAATTCCGTGAAATGACAAAACTTCACACAAAGAATTGCAGTGATAGTTGTGTTGTGTTACAATGAGCAGAGAAGGAGAATGAACTGTGCGTAATAGTAGATTGGACCGTATACTCTATATCCAGCAAGTGCTGGTACAGGGCGGTGTGCTGAACAAACAGCAGACGGCTGACCGCTTCGGTGTCAGTGAGAAAACCATCCAACGCGATCTTGACACCCTGCGCAATCATTTTGCAGACAGCGAGCCGCGCCGAGAGATCTTATACAACTCCGCAAAGGGTGGCTATCTGCTGGATGACACGCTTTCACGCTTCCTCACCAGCAGCGAAATTCTGGCAGTGTGCAAGATCCTGCTGGAAAGCCGCTCTATGGTCAAGGAGGAAATGTTCCCCATTCTGGACAAGCTGGTGCAGGTGTGCACCCCGCTGGACCGGTTGAATCAGGTCAAAGACCTCATCAGCAACGAACGCTTCCATTACGTTGAGCCGCAGCATGGACGGAAGTTTATCGAGAGCCTGTGGGAGATCGGCACGGCAGTAGAAAATCACAATGTTATGGAAATTACCTACTGCCGCACCCATGACGGCGAGACTCGTGTGCGCACCATTGAGCCGGTGGGCATCCTGTTCAGCGAGTATTATTTCTATCTGGCGGCATTTATTGAGGGCATCGACAAGGACAAGCATTTCCAGAACCCGCAGGATAATTCCCCGACGATTTACCGCATCGACCGCATTCAGAACTATAAGACCCTCGACCGGCACTTTGCCCAGCGGTACACCGACCGCTTTCAGGAGGGCGAGATGCGCAAGCGCATCCAGTTCATGTACGGCGGCGAGTTGCAGACCATCCGGTTCGAGTATACCGGGCCAAGTCTGGAATCCGTTCTCGACCGACTGCCCACTGCAAAGGTGCTGCAAGTGACAGAAAAGGGCTGGATCGTGGAAGCCGAGGTGTTTGGAACGGGTATTGATATGTGGGTGAGAAGTCAGGGGGATTATATTCGGGTGTTCCCTAGTCAGTAACAGCGTCAGAATTTTTGAGGAGGAAAAAACATGCTTTGCACACGCGTTGTCACTACCCAAGAGGGCTTTGAAAAAGCCTTGAAAGATAAGGTGGATGAGATATGGCTTAAAGGCAGTTATGCGGAAGAGCTCATCAAAAAGTATGATATTGAGACGAAAGAGCGAAAGACCTCGGATGGAAAGCATTGGGGAGTAATGCTGGGTGCATGTGCGGCTACATTTTTGCTGCCCGGTATAGCTGTATTGCCGGCATTGGGCGTTGAGATGGCTGCTGCGGCACGGCTATTGGAAATTGGAGAACCGCTGAAGTATTATGAGCTCGTTGCATGTGAGAAGGGAGCTCTGCTGCTAAAGCGAAAAACTAAAAAGGCGAAGGAAAAAGAGTAAATATGCTTTTTGTGAATGCGAAAGGGCAGGCAGAAAAGAGCCTGAACCGTGAACAGGTCGAATACAGAAAATGCTATCAGGAGGCACTGAGTAGCGCGGAAGCACTGCTCGACATCCGGCATGAGGCGGTCCAGATTCTGCATGAATGCGAGGCGTATCTTCAGAAGGTCACGGACCATCCCTACAAGTACGACCTGAAAAGCCGCAAGGTCAATAAGGACTTTCAGGAGCTTGAAAAGAAGCTCAAAAATTATAAGGAGCACAAAAGCGGAGCAGGCTTTCTGCTCGGCACCGGCGTCGCAGTGCTGGGGCCGAATGTGATGCTGGCGGCGGCAACAACCTTCGGCACGGCCTCGACCGGCGCAGCTATCAGCTCGCTGGGCGGCGCAGCGGCAGTCAATGCGGCTTTTGCATGGCTGGGCGGCGGCGCACTTGCGGCGGGCGGCGCGGGCATCCTGGGCGGTCAGGCACTTCTCGCACTGGCTGGCCCGGTCGGCATTGCGGTGGCTGCGAGCTGCTCTGCGGCAGCGGGACTTTTTACGGCGGCCAACAAGAGAAAAGCACAGCAGGTAGAGGTGGATACTGCGGCGCTCAAGAGCGAGATCACCCTGCTGCGGGGTGTGAAAAAACGAGTAGAGGCCCTGCAGGCTGAGACGGCATCCCTGAACCGACTGGTGAAGAAGGAACTGGATGAGTTGAAAGCCCTGAAAAAGCAGGAGTACAGCAGCTTTTCCGGCACAGAGGCTAAGAAGCTGGCAACGATGATGAACAATGGGCAGTCCCTGAAGGAAAAGGTCGTCGAAATCATTCCGCTGGGCCGGTGACAGGAGGAAAGCAGGATGCAAAAACAGCTGGAAATGTCGCGGTATCACGCTGAGGTGAAAAAACTGGATGCCCGGATGGACTGGTGCGATAAGTACGAGTTCGGTCTGGCGGCGTTCTGCGGTGCGATGGCGGGCTTCATTGATGTCTTTTTTGTGCAGTCGCCGGCAGCGAAGACTTCACTGCTGGGACTCTCGGATGCCGCAGCAGATGAGATGGTGAAGAAGTTTGCGCGGTTCACGGGCTGGAAGCCTAGAGCTGGCAACGAGAACAATGTGGCCTCTGCCATCGGCTATCTGGAGCGGACGTTTCGGGTCAACTACGACCAGAAGAACAGTGTAGAGGTGGGCGGTGCGGTCAAACTCTCGACCAAGAACCACCACATCAAGTCGCTGGCACATTCGCCGGACGTGGTAGGCCTGTTCTTCTCCATTCTGGACCAGTTTCAGGGCAAATCGTCCTTCCTCGACAACGGAAAGATCATCCGCGTCGATACCAGCGGAGGGGATTTTGAGCTGAAAGGCGGAAACTTCCCCGCAAAGCTCTTTTCGGGCTTTGCAAACTGGCTGGGCCATATTATGTCGGACGCCGCCGGCAGCACCGGCAGCCGGGGCAATGGAGGTCGCGGCACCGGTGTGCCGATGCCTTTTATGGAGCTGACACAGTTCTGTAAATTTGGCCGGTTCCAGATAGGCAAAGACCGTCAGAACTTCGCCGATCTTATGGTACGGACTTTCCAGAACGGCTACGATGCCCGTTTCGGCGCGGCGACAATGGTGCCGGTGTTCTTCCAGCAATTGGCAACCAGTGCGTGCTGGGCCATCAAGCGGCATCTGGTGGATAAGAAGCCTTGGGCGGACTGCGTCCCCTCGGACAACTACGGCAGCTATCGGATGATGCAGCTCGTCTCCAACGGGACGCTCTGCCTCATCGATACGGGCGATGCCGCCCTGAGAAGCGGCGGCAACGCGCTGACCTTCTGCCTGCATTTCAATTTTGCGGCGGCGCTGCGGCTGGCCTATCTGGTGCTGAAGGAGATCGACATCCGGCTGGGCGCTGTGCTGGAAGAGAAACTCAAGAAGTTCTATAATGAGATTTTACGGAGTTCTACCCCGGCGGAACAGGCGTATCTCCGGCAGATGGACTTGCGGCTGCAAAATCATCAGGCCCGACTGGACGAGCTGTACTGCAGTTACTGCGCCAGCGTGGAAGAAGAATACCGGCGCTTTTCCGGTCAGGTAAGGACGATGGACAGCATCTGGACAAGGCAGACAGCAAAGGCGGCGGCTTCTGTCCGGCTGGCTGAATCCAGCGGTGTGAGAAAGGAGAAAATCATCCACTCGACCAAAGAACTGGATGAGCAATTTGGTAAGCGGGAACGAAAAGGATTCTTTGGAATCTTTAGAAAGTGAGGAAGATAAAATGGCGGAAAATAATAAGCTCCCGAAGCTGAATATTATGATTCTCGGAAAAACGGGTGTAGGCAAAAGTACACTAATCAACAGCTTGTTTGGAGAAAATCTAGCGGTCACTGGATTTGGAAGGCCTGTTACGCAAGATATTCGTAAATTTGAGACTGAAGACTGCCCAATCTCTATCTACGATACTCCCGGCATGGAACTGGATGGACAGCATTCGGCAGAGAATTTGTTGAACGATATCACCAAGCTTATTCATGACAAAATGAGAAGCAATGACAGTGAGTCGGCTATTCATTGTGTCCTTTACTGCATCAATACGACGTCCAGCAGGTTTGAAGAGAGTGAGAGCGACTTTTTGCAGAAATTGGCTGTCAGCACAAGCCAGTGCAATACGCCTGTCATTCTTGTGCTGACGCAGGCATTCTCCCTCAAAAAGACAGAAGCCATGCTCAATGAAGTTCGTAAGATGACTCTTCCAATCCGCGGAATTGTGCCTGTTCTGGCGCAGGACTATGAGGTTATTGATGGATACCCGACAATAAAGGCTTTCGGACTAAACAAGCTGGTCGAGGTTATGAGTGATGTGCTGCCGGAAGCCGTGCGAGATACATTCGTAGCAATGCAGATTGTGAATCTGGACGCGAAGCAATCCAGTGCAAAGAAGACCGTTACAGCAGCAGCCCTTGCAGCTGCTGCAACAGGTGCGGCACCTATCCCATTTTCGGATGCGGCACTGTTGATACCTGCACAGGTGGCGATGCTAGTGCGTATTACAGCTATCTATCGCATTCCGATTCAAAAAGCAGCATTAACTACCATCGCCACGGCGGCAGTCGGTACAGTTGGAACGACTATTCTCGGCAAAACCATTGTATCGAACGCATTAAAATTCATTCCTGGCATCGGTACGGTTGCTGGAGGAGCAATTTCTGCAACGACGGCAGCAGCACTGACAACAGCACTGGGCAATACATATATCGGTTTGATGACCAGCATTGCAAAAGGTGAAATGAAAACTTCTGACCTTTCGACAAAGCAAGGTCAGGAAGCATTCAAAAGGGAATTTAAGGCACAGATGAGAGCCGGAAAAAATTGACCCAGTACACACAATGTTGAATGGAATCGGTATCAAGAAAAGGCCGACTCCGAAATATCTATACAGGAGGAACTGAAATGGGCAATGATGTGAAAAAAATCATGGAAGAGACAACAAAGGAAATCGTGGAAGCGCAGACCGAGCATCCCAAAAAGAAGAAAAAACTGGGTGGCTTTGCCCTGTATTTACTTGGAAGTGCTGTCGTTACCGTTGGCATGGCGGCGGTGATGCCGAAGATGATGGACAAAATGGGTCGAAAAATCTATACGGAAAGTCTGAAAAAACAGAGTGTTGATGACGATTGGGAACAAAGAATCCGGAATCGGCATCAGGAAAAAACAGCGACTGTAAATAAAGCAGAGGAGGAAAAGGAGAATGTCTAACTTTAATGCTTATGATGCTGCACAGGCTGCACAGAAAATTATGGATGAAATTAAAGAAAATTACAGCAGCCTTACGACACTAAATGTTGTAGTCATTGGCAAGACCGGTGTTGGAAAAAGCACTTTGATCAATAGTGTATTTGGTGAAAATGTGGCAGAAGTTGGACTTGGTAGGCCGGTCACACAGAGCATTCGCAAGCTTGAGAAAGAAGGCACCCCGCTTGCCATCTACGATACACCGGGTCTAGAACTTCAGGGCGATCATTCTGCTGAAAATTTACTAGAACAAGTTACGAATCTCATCAATGAGGGCATTCAAAGTGAAGATGTGAATCAGGCAATTCACTGCATCTGGTATTGCATCAATACAGCGTCGAGCCGTGTTGAGCCAACGGAAATGAACTTTCTGCGTAAACTTGGCGAGAATACAAAAAGATGCAATGTTCCGGTCATTCTCGTGTTGACACAGGCGTTCTCCAAGAAAAAGACAGAGGAAATGGTTACTGCACTTCGGAAAGAAAATCTTCCGGTCCGGCAGGTCGTTCCCGTTCTGGCACAGGACTATGAGATCAGTGAGGATTACCCGAAGATTAAAGCATTCGGCATTGATAAGCTAGTCGAACTTATGAGTGAACTGTTGCCGGATACCGTAAGAGACACCTTTATTGCTCTGCAAATCGCCAGCATTGACTTGAAACGGAAGCGTGCACGTGCGGCGGTTACGGCTGCCGCTGGTGCAGCCGCTTTGACGGGTGCATCGCCAATTCCATTTTCGGATGCCGCTATCCTTGTGCCAACACAAGTCTCTATGCTGGCAGGCATCACGGCGATTTTCGGCCTTCCAATTGAAAAAGCTGCTCTCACGAGCATTGTTTCTGCGACCATCGGTACAGCAGGTGCAACGGTTTTGGGAAAAACGGTTGTGTCAAATTTGATTAAGATGATTCCCGGCGCAGGTACTATTATCGGAGCAGCAATCTCAGGCACAACGGCAGCTGCACTGACTGGTGCTTTGGGTGAGGCTTATATTGCTATCCTGACTAGAGTTGCCAGCGGCGATATAAGCTTTGCAGATCTAACCAGCAAGGAAGGAATGGAAGAGTTGCGACGTGAGTTCGAAAAACAGCTGCGGATGAGCAGAAGTTGATATAAATATAACTGAAAGCGTAGAGAAAAGGGTGATATAAAAGGTCTACTGCACTTTCAGGTTATTACAATCTTGGTCGATTGCACATACAATACAAGTATCACTTCACAAAACGGAGGGTACTTGTACTATGGTGGACTACGCCGACATCGGAAAACGCATCCGGGCCTGCCGCCTTGCAAAGGGCATGACGCAGGAGCAGCTGGCCAATGAGGTCGGCGTGGTGGTCACGCACATCAGCCATATCGAAACAGGAAACTCCGTGCCCAGCCTGAAAACGCTGATCGACATCATCAACGCGCTGGACTGCTCGGCGGACGAGCTGCTGTGCATCGAGGTTAAAAAGGCAAAGCCGGTGTTCGACAGCTGGATGACCGAACAGCTTGCTGATTGCTCCGCCGATGAAGCAAAGATCATCAAAGAAACGGTGGTCAGCCTGAAAAAATCGCTCCGGAAGGTGTATGGAAAGTCCTCTAAATACAGATATGACTAAAACTTCAAAAACTGAATGCCAGTTGGTAAGGTATTGAGCGTCTGAAAGAGCACCAATAAACAGAATGAACCGCCTCGGTTTCCGTAACAGGAAGCCGGGGCGGTTTTTCTATGCAAAGCTATATAGAAAAATCCCAATGGAAGTTTGCCGGATGGACAATATTGGTGTCCAATCAACGCTTTATAATAAAAGCATCAAAATGATTCATTTGAATCATTCCGAACGGAAAAGGTTACGCATCCATTGAGATGGGAGGAAAAACCATGAAAGAACGATTTGAAATCTATGATGGCAGTGCAGAAGCTAAAAAAGCCAAAGGAAAATCCAAAAATCTGAGCGGCTTTCATCCGCTGTTTACCGCAGCTGCCCGCAGAAGTATTGCGCTGGAGGCCTTAAAGATTTGGCTGCTGCTGGGGTTCGTTGTGGGCGTGGTGACAGGTGTTGCAACCGGTGCCGGAGCGGTGTCGGTGCTTTTGGGACTCCTTATCGCCGCAGTAATCTATTTTGGCTTCCGGGATGATGTCTACAAAAAAGTATACGGCCCGGAGCATGACAGAGGCCAGTTGACTTTGCCGGAAGGAATGAGCTGGGAAGAAGCCGTAGACCGCATCCGCCGTGGATTTGCCAACCCGGATGTTGAACAGGTGACGGATACTGCGGATGCCATGACCTTTTACAGCAAAAAGCGTGGTACCTATCAGCTGAAAAACACAGCCGATGGTCTGAAAATGACCATCCTGACCAAACCGTCCAAAAGCAGTAAGAAAGAATACCTGTATGCGGTGTTCAGCAGTGTTCTGCTGTCGCAGGTGATCGCCATCCTGTACCCTGAAAAAATTTCTGCGGAGCAGGTGGAAGAAGAAAAAGCAGCAGTCCGGAAGCTGTTCGGCGCACACAAGATGCCTCTGGTCATTGAACTGGCGATTACAGCAGCATTTGTTGCATTCGCGGCGTATGTGCTCTATACCACGCTCTATTCGGATAGTGCCCGCTCCAAAGGTATCTCGGACAGCTATCTGAATGTGTTCCCGTCGGAAGCTACCGTGGGAGAAGTGCTGGATGACTTCTTTGCAAACGGTAAGTGGGAAAACTATGAGCAGGACGGTGTAACCTTTGTCCACTACAGCGGTGAGTGTGCCAACACACAGACCGGCGAAAAAATCATCATGGGCTTCTACTTCAAGTTGGAGGATGACTCTTTCAGCATCGACCGTATGACCTGGGCCGGCGAGACAATGAACCTGCTGGAAAGGTACGCCGTGCTTTCCAAAATCGGTGAGAGCTATTGCCAAAATCACGGCATTGCCAGCAGCAATGCGCTGGACGATGCATTTGACGAGTTGGAAAACGCTCTGGATGACGCACTTGCGGATTCTTCCAGTGTCAACAGCGTTAGTACGGCAGAACCTGTAAGTGAACCGGAGAGTGAAACATACGCGGATGACACGACTTCAAACACTTCGACCCGGACTGCTACCCGATCGGATCATATGCTTATTGGTACGAATGGAGTAGATACTTATTCGGAACTTTCTGGCGACATCTCCGTAGACATCAATCACTATGAAATTGGAGAAATGCCGGCGAGCACGAAAGAATATTATCTCAGCTATGGCAATGATTTCGATACCGCATGGCTGAATGCAATGTATACGGACGTATACGTATATAGCGGAAAGTATAGTAATCTGGACGCATGGGATCAGTTTACACGGTATATTGCATTTTATGATGAGGTAGTGGACTACGACAATGAGCGAGCACCAGCACCAGAGCTCTATGACGTATATTACGCATACGATCCAGATACAGAGGAAGAGGCGGGTCAATGCATGGATGAAGTGATTCAGATTGCAGAGGAAAGCGGCGCCGAAATTCAGTTCTACTAAAAGATAATCATAAGCGACTATGAGGCGGAGCTTTTGCGCAGATAAAATGCTGCGGGAAGCTCCGTTTTTTGTATAAATGAAAACTTTTTACTCTTCGGTTTCGCTCTATAAAACTTATATAAGAATGAAATTTTCTAAAAAGCTGGAATAAAAATTGAAAATGAGGTATACTAATAACAGGAAGGAGTTGAAAGAATGCTTTGCCAATTTTCTTTTCAGAATTTTAAGTCTTATAAGGATGAAACGACATTTGATTTCCGTGCAATGGCAATTCCGGAGTTTCAGGATGCCTTGATTCGGCAGGAGAAAGCGGAAGATTTGCTTCCGGTCAGCGCGGTCTATGGCCCTAATGGTGGCGGTAAGACAAATCTGCTTCAGGCATTCTTTTGCCTGATTAACCTTGTCGTAAAGCCAATCCATGCGCTGGAGAAGAATCGACAGCCTATGATCTTCCAGCAGGGCAGCAGTGTGGCGCCTTTTATGCTGGACGAAAGATCTGCGAATGAACCTACGATTTTTCAGGTGTTCTTCCGTGTAGGCGAGAAGGAGTACCAGTATTACATTTCGCTCAAGGAAGAAATTGTCTTTGAGTCTCTTCTGTGGCGCACTCTTGGTGGCAAGAAGACGGGTCTAATTTTTGAGCGAGATGGTCAGAAGATTGAATTGGGTGCAAGTATCAGTAAGGCGAGCATCAACTTGGACGTCAATCCGAAGATGCCGTATCTTTCTTTTTTGGCGATTAACTATAATATCCCTGTGATTGCAGAAGTGCAAAATTGGTTTGAATCCTGTATTACGCAGAGCTACGCGAACCCCAGAGCGGAAAATATTGTGCTGGTGTCCAAAAATGAAGCGACCAAGGAAAGCCTGATTCATGCGCTGAATGATGTAGGCATTGATTTGTCCGGCTATCGCTATGACGAGGATAGCAAGCACCTGTTCACGCAAAGGACGATCAATGGCAAGGTTTATGAGCTTCCCTTTGAAGCGGAGTCGGATGGAACCAAGAAAATGATAGCAGCTTTGCCGGTTCTGATGGTAGCATTGCAGGAAGGCCGTACAGTGGTTGTGGATGAACTGGATGCCAAGTTGCATCCGAAGCTGCTCCGATATGTGATTCAGATGTTCAAGAACCCGGAACTGAATAAGAAGGGCGCACAACTACTATTTAGTTCTCATGACCTGACTACAATGAAGAATACTGTTTTCCGTCGTGATGAAATCTGGTTTGCCGCGATGAATGATAATCATGAAAGCGAGATTTATTCGCTTTATGAATTCCGGCAGGAGGACAATACTCGCGTCAAGAGCACAGCGGCCTTTGACAAGCAGTATCTAGAAGGCCGATATGGTGCAGACCCCTACCTTTCTAATATGCTGACAGGGAGGGATTGGGCATGAGTCTGAAACCTCCGAAAAAGAGTGACCTTGGAAAAAGCTGGATGAAGAATCGCCGTGATAAGGCGAGGATGATTCAGCCGGAATACCACTTGATTGCATCTGAAGGTACAGAAACCGAGCCGCAGTATTTTGGCGCAATTCAACGGATTATCAATTCTAAGTACCGTGATAGAATCCAGCTAAAGGTAGAGGGCATTGGCGATAATACGGTGAATCTGTTGATGAAAGCTCGTCAATACGTTCAGAATAACGGCATTGTGTTTAAGCACGTCTGGATTGTCTATGACACAGATGATTTTCCGGCAGAAAATATCGACATGGTGGCACAGTTGTGCAAAGAATACAGTGTGCAGGGTGAAACAATTTACCACGCTGTATGGTCAAACCAGTGCGTAGAACTGTGGTATTTGCTACATTTTATGTATATGGACACTGATATTGATAGATCTCGTTACTGGCCGAAGCTGAGCGATTGGATGAAAAACATTGGTGCAGGTGGTTACGAGAAGAACCGCCCGGATATGTATGAAGTGCTGCGACCTTACATGGACATTGCGATTGCCAATGCAAAGCGCTTGGACAAGCAAAACGAAGGATGGAAGCCGTCTGAATCAGCACCTGGAACGAAAGTCTACGAACTGGTTGAGATGTTGAAACCTTATCTTTCGAACACACAGTGACCATTATTATAGTAGAAGGGTGATTGTGCCTTCTCAAAAATAAGTTCTTAAATGCCTATGGATTTCCCAATAGAATCCATAGGCATTTTTCTGTGAAGGATGGAAGGTTCTTGTTTTATGAGTGGTGGGACGGTATAATTGAGTTACAGCTATAAAGATGAAAGGCAGGATCTTTGTGAAGAAGATATTCGCAAAATATAAATGGTTACTGATTGCGTTGCTTACGATCTCAATGATCGCTGTTCCAATCGTGGTTAATACCCTCTTTAAATTTTCCAGTGCTTTTTCGGCTGAATGGTCGGCAGGAGATGCGCTTTCCTATGTTTCTGGCTTTCAAGCTTTGTTTGGGACTGTTATACTTGGCATTATCACTGTTGAGCAGGGGCAAGACGCACAGAAAGTCAATGAGCGCTTGAGCGAAGAAAATAATAAGCTCCAAAAAATAATGGCGCAAAAACTTTTGCCTGTTGTGAAGCTAGTAAATCCGGATTGTAAGCCGACAATGGCTAACCAAGGGGAACCTTTCTATGTGCCACAGTGTAAACAGTTTAAGATTATCAGGTCATATTATAGAGACTCCGTACAACATGAGACTAGTGAAATCCTCGTGAATGTCGATTCCTCTGTAAAAGAGATAAAATATATTAAAACGGTAGAATTTTCCTTACAAAATATTTCGGAATCAATTATTCGACATATTCAGGTGAATAGCGTTGATGTAGTTGGCTTTAAGGGCAAAACAGAGTTGGTGGCGTGTCAAAATTCTGGACAAGGTGGAATAGAAGCACTACTCGCCACAGGTGATACGGTGGATGTAAGTCTAGAATTATATGCTAATAATGCTATTTATAAGGAAATTTGGGATAATGATTTGGCAGGAGTAGCCGTTGTGATGCATTTGACAAATACAACGCTTTCAGGAACGACATTTTCGGAATATATTGAAGTTAGGATGCAGAATAACGGCCATTACCATATTAACTATGGAGAGTCTCTCAAGCAGACAGAGTAAGTGAAGGTAGATTGACTTGAACGCCCTGTAATTTTGGCACCCGCTCAGGCTGCTATTAAAAAACCGAGAGCGTAAGGATTTTACAACAGTTCTCCGTTAAAAATCGAGCATAAAATAAGGCTCACCGTCAATTTGGCGGTGAGCCTTATTTGTTTGTTCATCTAGGGGATGAACTGCGTTTAATACAGAAGTACGGAGAGTGTGCATCACAGATACACCTCCACGGTCAGGTCTGTCCATGCTGCGCGGCGGAATTGGTGGGGCATTTTATTGGCTTCACGGTAACGCTTGGCTGTTTCAAAGTCGATGGTAAATGTCAAAATCGGGCTGTCTGTTACGGCCATCAAATCGGCACGTTCATCTTTGGCTTTTCTGCGGCCAGTGTTCAATTTCCAGCGATAGGCGTAGTCACCGACAGGAGTGACGACTTCTACAAACTGGTCGATGAGTTCGGGGGCAAGACAAGCACCGTGAACATCAACTTTTTGTTCAAGAAAATCGCGAATGGCTTTCATGTTGGCCAAAATGCTCTGTGTTTCAGGAGCGGGAGTGAGGGCTTGCAGTTCTTTTTCCAGACGAGCAATCTCATCATCGGCTTGTTTGCAAAGAGCCTGATATTCTTCACGTTCCAACTCGCCGTCTGCCCGCATAGCACCGTAATTGAGCTTGCGCTTTTTGATTTTTTCGATTTGGCTCCGAATCGGTGCAGCGGACATTCGTGTGGCGGCTTTTCCGTTCTGGCAGCTTTCGATCATCTTGCAGGCACGGAGAATGGCTTTATTCTGATTGCCCCAGACCTTTTCAAAGATCTTCTTCGCCATCAGCTCCAGCTTCCACTCCGGGATAGAAATGGCATCACAACTGAGCTGTTCGGTCATGTTGTGCTCCAGAACGAAGGAACGGGTCGGGTTGACGGTTCGCATATTGCATTGGTAGCCAAAGACCGGCGTTCCGTCCTTCAGTTTACGCCAGTTGAAAATGCGGTAGGAGGAACCGCAGCGGCAGCGAAGTTTGGACACCCACAAATTCTTGGTAGTTCTGGCTCCTTTACGCCTTGTTTCTCCATCAGGAAGGCGCAGGCTGGAAATACGGGATTTGCGGATGCGTTCACATTCGTGCCAAAGGGCTTCTGATACGATCGGATCAAAGTTGCCTTTTACATAGACGAAAGAAGTTTCGTCCAGATTGTTGATGCGCTTCTTTTCAAGATAGTTGTTGACCTTGGACTTGTTGTAGCAGATATAGCCCATATACGTTGCGTTGCGAAGGATGCGGCTGATTTTTGTACAGGACCAACTGACGTTTCCGTGCTCATCCTTACGACCCAGCCGAGAAAGTTCATTGACGATCGCCTTTTCCCCGTAGCCCTGAGAATAGAGCGTGAAAACCATTCGTATGGTTGCAGCCTGTTCCTCGTTGATAACGTATGTACGGTTGACCTTATCCCGGTCGTAGCCGATGATGTTGCCGCTGCCGTAAAGCACACCGTTCTGCCGGCTTATCTTCTGCCCGGCAAGAACACGCTCTGAAATCTTGCGGCTTTCTTCCTGCGCCATGGTTGCCATGATGGAAAGCCGGAGTTCACCATCGCCGTCCATCGTCCAGATGTTGTCGGATACGAAAAAGACCTCTACGCCGAAATTGCGGAGTTCACGGGTAAGCTGAAGGGTATCGACGGTGTTGCGGGCAAAGCGGCAGACCTCACGGGTGACGATCAGGTCGAATTTGCCACGTTTGGCATCGGAAAGCATTTTCATGAAGGCCGGGCGCTTTTTGGCGGAGGTTCCGGTGATGCCCTCGTCGATATACTCTGTCTACTCTAGGGGTAGCATATCATTGCAGATGCAGGACGGCGCCGGGGGCTTTTGCTGCTTTTTTGGGTGCCGGGGGGCGAATTCTCCCGGTTTTTGGACTTCCTCAGCAGGCTTGCCGACATTCGGACCGTGAAGACCGTTGCTGAGGATGTTTCGTTTTGCAAAAGACGGTGCACCGACTGATTTATGGAAGTGCCAGCACATCGGTAAGGGAGGTGCGGATCAGTTCCATCAGCTCGCCGGTCACCGGGGGCAGGGTGCGTCCTACATGGTGTGCCAGCAGCAGATACAAAGGCTGGGGCGGGGCCAACGCAGCGCACCGGGGATGGTGGCGGCGCTCCATCAGGTTCAGGGGCAGCAGGGAATCGGCAATGCCAAGATTTGCTAGCTGCCGCAGGATGGAGGTATCCGCCTCACAGGCAGCGGGGGGCAGCTGCCCGAACATCTGGGGCAGCAGGGCGTCTTGCAGGGTCCGGAGGGTGGAGCCTGCCGGTGCCATCAGCTGGGGGCGGGGGTCCAGCCCCCCGGGGAACAGATCCCCGGGCTGCCATCCCTCCGGGCAGCGGCAGGGGGCAAAGCAGTAGACCATCTCCGTAAGGGTCAGTACCTGACAGTGCAGCAGGTCCTGCCGGGGCTGGGAGGAAAGAAAGATGCCCAGATCCGTGGAGGAGTTCATAAGGGATTCCAAGGTCTGCTCCCGGTTCTCCTCACGGATGGTCAGCTGGATATCCGGGTGCCGGGCGCAGAATGCAGGCAGGGCGTGGTCCCGCAGCGCCTCGGCAAACAGGGGGTCACAGCTGATATACAGTTTGCCGCCGCGTCCCTGCCGGTAGGACTTGGTGTGGACAAACATCTCGTTTTCGATGTGGAGGATGTTCCGGGCGTTGTTTACAAAGATGGTTCCGGCACTGGTGGGACGCAGCCGGTTGTGCTCCCGGGTGAACAGGGGAGTGCCCACCATCTCCTCCACGGCACGTAGATGGCGGGAAAGGGCGGACTGCGCCAAAAAATGCCGCTCTGCCGCCCGGGAAAGACTCTGCTCCTCCACGATGGAGATCAAATACTCCATCACCCGGCTGTCAAGGTTCACCTCCTGCATGGTCTGCAGAGCGGTACCCACTGCCTCCCGGGGCAGGCTGCCGGTGTCTGCCAGCTGAGAGGGTGAGAGCACTTCCTGCAGCAGCTGGTCCACCAGCGGGGCGTCGGTGGGCTTGTACCGGGGATCGTGGAGGCGTTCGGTGATCAGCAGACCTGCCAGGTACCGCTCCGGCTCCGTAAGGGTGTGCCCCAGCGGGAAACGCAGGTGCAGGGTCTGGTGCACAGGAGGATCCAGCGGACGGTAGGCAAGTTCGCTGCAGGGAAATACGTGGGCATTACTTACCAGCCCCACTCCCACTGCCTGATGCATCATGGAGTCGAGCAGGATAACGTCGTTGGACTCAAAGGCGACTACGGGCTGGAACCCCGCCTGCTGGAAAAGCTGCTCTGCAATGAGCCGGATGCTGTGACGGGGACCCTGCAATACAAAGGGAGTGTCCCGCAGGTCTGCCAGATGGATGGTCTCCTGCTTTGCCAGTGGGTGGGAGGCAGGCAGGGACACCAGTAGTTCTTCGTGGGCAATGGGGATGTCGGTGACCTCGCTGCTGGTGGCACCGGCGCCCAGTGCCAGGTCCACCAGCCCCCGGGCGATGGCTCCCGGCTGCTCGGCGGCATATAGCTCGGCGAGGCTCAGGGAGATATCCGGGTACCGGCGGGAGAACTGGTTGTAGATCTTGCTGAAGATGATGGCACCTCGGTTGGGGGCGGTGGCAAGACGGATCGCCTTGCGGTTGCCGCCGGTGACCTCTTTCACGGTCAGCAACATACGGTTCTGCTCGTCAAGGATCTTCTGGGCGCATTCCACCACATACCGTCCCACGGCGGTGGGGTACAGGCGGCGGTTGTACCGCAGGAACAAAGCAAAGCCAAAGGTGCGCTCGCACTCTGCCAGAAACTTGCTCAGCGCCGAGGGGGAGACGTGGAGCGCCTGCGCCGCATGGCTCAGATTGCCATAATTTGCAATGGTGGAAAGGTAATAATACTGACGGGTGTTCATAGCAGTTTCCTTTTATTACAAAATGGTAAAAAGTCGGATTTTAGCCAGAAATCTGCAAAGTGCTGGGGAATATGGAAAAGTTTTTCCATAATAAGTATAAAAGACCACAAAAGGAATTGCAAGCTGCTGTGAACAAATCGTTATGAAAAAATGGAATTCTTGTGTATCGTAAAGTGAAGCGGCAGGTTGTACAATGAAAGCACAGAGAGGGTGATACCTCAACCAACGCAGAATGATCACCGGAAAAGAAGGAGACTAACAATGAAGAAGATCACCAGAAGATCCATGCTCAAGGGCAGCGCTGTTGCTGCTGCAGCCCTCGCCCTGTCCGCCTGCGGCGGCTCCAGCTCCAGCACCGCTTCCTCCGCCAGCACTGCTGCATCCGCAGCCGGCACAGCTGCCGCTGACGACATCGGCTTCCCCAAGAAGGAGACCATCACGCTGGCAGTTCCCGGCAAGGCAGGCGGCGGATCCGATCTGGCGATCCGTTACTATAGTGAGGGCCTGAACCGCATCTACGGTCTCAAGACCACCGTTACCAACTACGACTCCAACACCGTGGGTCACCAGACCGTGGCAAATGCAAAGCCCGATGGCACCACCCTGATGGTCGCCACCTCCGCTCTGAACATCCAGTACATCACCGGCAACGCACAGGTCAACCCCATGACCGACCTGACCCTCATCGCCTGCCTGGAGGACAACGGCTTCTCCACCCTGGCAGTGCCCAAGAATGCTCCCTACGATGACTTCAATGGATTTGTGGAGTACGCAAAGGCTCACCCCAACGAGCTGAACGCAGGTATGCCTGCTGCAGGTGCCAACACCTTCCTGTTCGGCAAGCTGTGCAGCGTTCTGGGCATCGAGCTGAACAAGGTGGAGTGCGCTTCTGAGTCCGACCGTCTCACCAACCTCGCCGGCGGCTTCATCGACATCGGCGTCGTAGGTCTGGGCAACGCACAGGAGTACGAGAAGGCTGGTAAGCTGAAAGTCATCGGCACCGTGGCAGGCGACGGTATCACCATCAGCGAGTACCCCGCAGAGCTGCCGGAGAACTACAAGACTCTGCAGGAGCAGGGCTTCCAGGGTTGCTATATGCTGGTCTACCACTACCTGATGGGGCCTTCCGGCATGGACGAGACCATGGTAAAGGAAATGAACGCTGCCATGCAGGCTGTGGTGGAGGATCCCACCGTCAACGAGGGCATTGCGGGCATCGGTCACATCCCCGGCTGGCACGATCTGGAGGAGTCCGAGGAGCTGCACCAGAAGGAGTACGACGAGCTGGTAGAGATCGCAAAGAGCCTGGATATGTACGTTCAGGGCTGATACGGGCTGAATTATCGCAAGTTAAGAAATTAGCGCAACATTCAAACAGCATATTTGCGATATGCAATTCAACGTTGTTGCTGTTGCATTAAAAAGTTGAATTGCTATAAATAGAGATCATCCGCACTGGATCTGCGCAGGATCGATTTAAAGTGCGTTCCTCCTAAGTGATAGCCCGGAGCTGTTCCCTCCGGGCTATTTTTGAGAAAAAAGAGGTGTTTTACATATGAAAATGAGACGTGACATGGTCACAGGCATCGTGGGTCTGCTCACCTGTGTCTTTTTCTGCTTTATGACCCTGCAAGTACGCCAGCCGGCAAAGCTACTGGAGCCGGGTCCCCGTCTGCTGCCCTTTGTGGCGCTGTTCCTCATCGGCATCAGCTCCATTGCTCTGATCATCCGGGGCTACAAGGACCGTGCCAAGGAAGAAAAGCCCTACTTCCCCAAGGGCGGCGTGCTCAAGGTCACCAAGAGCTTTTTGATGCTGGTGCTCTACGCCGTTGCTATGACCTATCTGGGCTTTGTGATCACCACCCCCTTTGCTACTGCAGCGTTCATCTATGACCTCAAGGGCAACAGCGAGGTCAAGCCGGTGTCCACCGCTATCATCTCGGTGGTGGTAACGGCGGCGCTGTACGCCATGTTCGTGTTCGCATTCCAGATCAAGCTGCCTGCCGGCGTTCTGTTCGGCGGCTAAGGAGGGAAAATAAATGGCTGCATATCTTTCTGCTTTACTGGTCTGCATGAAGCCGCTAAACCTGCTGCTGATCTTTGCCATGGTCGCGTTAGGCATCGTCTTTGGTGCAATCCCCGGTTTGTCCGCTACCCTGGGCATCGCTCTGCTGCTGCCCATCACCTTTGGTCTTTCCACCGAGACTTCCTTTGTCATGCTGCTTGCCATCTGGATCGGCGGCGTGTCCGGTACCTTTATCTCGGCGGTGCTCATCGGCATCCCCGGTTCTTCCTCTGCCATTGCCACCTGCTTTGACGGCTATCCCATGACCCAAAAGGGACAGGCAAGCAAGGCGCTGGGCATCGGCATGACCGCTTCCTTCATCGGCACCGTGTGCTCTGTGGCGATCGCCACCGTGCTGTCCCCGGTGATCGCAGAGGCGGCTCTGCATCTGGGACCCTGGGAATACTTCTCCCTGTGCTTCTGCGCCATTACTCTTATTGCCTCCCTGTCCAAGGGCAACATCTTCAAGGGCATCATGTCCGCCGGTATCGGTCTGCTCATGGGCTGCGTCGGCATGGACCCCATCAACGGCGCTACCCGCTTCACCTTTGGCAATGTGTACCTCACCTCCGGCATCAGTACCGTTGCACAGATGCTGGGTATGTTCGCCATGTGCCAGATCATCCGTGACAACGCCAAGGGCGAGGCAAAGATGCCCGATGTGGACGTCAAGAACATGAAGGGGCTTGGCATCGGCTTCAAGGACATCATCGAAAACAGCAAGACCATTATCTTTGCATTCGCTTCCGGTCTGTGGATCGGCTTCCTGCCCGGCATGGGCTCCGGCATCTCCAACATGGTCGCCTATGGCTATGCCAAGGGCATCAGCAAGGATCCCGAAAGCTTTGGCAAGGGCAACCCCGCCGGCGTGTGGGCATCCGAGACTGCAAACAACGCTTCTCTGGGCGGAGCTCTGATCCCCATGATGGCTCTGGGCATCCCCGGTGACGGCATCACCGCTATGCTGATCGCAGGTTTGACCATCCACGGTCTGCAGGCTGGACCTCTGTTCATGACCGAGCAGCCGGACCTTGCCATGCTGATCTTTGCCTGCGTCATGGTGTCCGCCATCGTCACCTACCTGATCCAGATCGTCACCAAGCGCTGGTTCCCCTACATCCTCAAGATTCCCTATCACTACCTGTATACCGTCATTCTGGTCATCAGCTTCATCGGCGGCTACGGCATCTCCAACACCATGTTCAACATCTACGTCATGCTGGCACTGTGCCTGCTGTCCCTGTTCATGAGCGTTGCCGGTCTGCCCACCAGCCCGCTGGTGCTGGCGTTCATCCTGTCCAGCAAGCTGGAGCGGTACTTCCGTCAGGGCATCAGCTACGCCCACGGCAGCTATGCCCCCTTCTTTACCCGTCCCATCTCCCTGATCCTGCTGATCATCTCGGTACTTTGCGTGTTCTGGCCCTACATCTCCGATCATCTGAAGGCGAAGAAGGCGGCAAAGAACCCTGCCCCCACTGCCGCAAATGTGGACGTGAACGATGACTGATCCGGTACAGCTGCCTGCCCAGGAGCGGGTCTACGGTTCCTTTGCCTCCATGCTGCGCAAGTACGACCGCTACGCCCGGCAGGACGCTTTCCGGGGCAGCACCCCGGAGGAATTCCGGCAATGGCGGGAAGATACCCGAAGCCTCCTGCATTCCCTGTTGGGAACATGTAAAATGGAACGTGATATACAAGATGCTCGCCGAATGGAGACCGTCTTCACAGAGGAGGGTATCCGCCGGGAGCACTGGAGGATCCAGGTGGAACCGGAGGTCTGGATGACCCTGTTCCTTCTGGCGCCTGTCGGCGCTGGAAAGGACACCCCGGTGATCCTTTGCCCTCCGGGGCACAACGGTGCCGGAAAGTACTCGGTCGCCGGTGTGCGGGACTACCCGCCCATTACCGAAAAGATCGACCACTACCATTACGATTACGGTCTGCAGCTGGCAAAACAGGGCTGCGTGACGGTGTGTCCGGACTGCCGGGGCTTTGGAGAGCGGCGGGAGGACCCGGAGGACACCCGGCGGCTGCCGGAAGGACTGAAAGGCGACTGCTACCGGCTGGCACACATGGGAGAGCCTCTGGGCATCCCGGTACTGGGGATGCTGACCTGGGACCTGGCAAGACTCATCGACTGGCTGGAAGAGGACCGGCGCTTCAACACAGACCGTCTGGGGGCCGTGGGGTTTTCCGGCGGCGGGATGCAGACGTTGTGGCTGACGGCGCTGGACGACCGGGTAAAGTTTGCCGCCATCAGCGGCTATATGTACGGCTACCGGGACGCCCTGCTGACCCTGAACAACAACTGTTCCTGCAACTATGTGCCCCACTTGTGGGAGCATCTGGACATGGGCGATATTGCCAGCCTCATTGCACCCCGCCCGTTGTGGGTGCAGTCCTGCCGGGAGGACCGGCTCAACGGTCCCCGGGGCGTGGTAAACGCTCAGGAGCAGGTGGAAATCGCCGCCGAGGCGTACCGGCTGCTGGGTGTACCGGAAAACCTCCGGCACCAGATCTGCCCCGGCACTCACCAGTGGCACGAAGAAGACCTTGCAGAATATCTGACATTTCTTTTGGAGCATTCCATCAATAGCAAAGAGTAAGGGAGTTTTCCCCATGAACAAAAACGAGCTGCGCAATACCATTCTGTCCCAGATCCAGCTGCCCTGCATCGGCAAAAACTGGATGCAGGTGGAGCCGGTGTCGGGACAGATGCAGACCCGACAGCTGCAGCAGGCGATCGACGACCTCAGCTGGCGGGGAGGCGGAACGCTGGTCCTGCAGCCGGGCGTCTACCGCACCGGTGCGCTGCACCTGAAAAACGGCGTGGAGCTGCACCTTGCATCGGAGGATACTCTGGTGCAGTTTGTGCCCGATGACCCGGCAGAAAACTACCCGCTGGTGTTCTCCCACTGGGAGGCAAGTCCCTGCTACAACTTCAGCGCCCTGCTGTATGCCTGTGATGCACAGGACATTGCCGTTACCGGCAAGGGGGTGCTGGACGGCGGCGCCGATGCAGACCACTGGTGGAACTGGCATCATCAGGTGGAGACCTCCTGGTCTGAAAACAAGCCGGACCTGCAGCTTGCCGACCGCAGAACCCTGCGCAGCATGAATCTGGGCGGGGTGCCGGTGGATCGGCGCATCTTTGGCGAAGGACACTACCTGCGCCCCAACTTCTTTCAGCCCATCCGCTGCCAGCGGGTGCTGCTGCAGGGGGTCACCCTCCGCAACAGCCCCATGTGGCAGCTGAACCCGGTGCTATGCAGCAGCGTGGTGGTGGACGGGGTGACCCTTTCCAGTCACGGTGCCAACAACGACGGCTGCGACCCGGAGAGCTGCAACGGCGTGTGGATCAAAAACTGCCGCTTTGACACCGGCGATGACTGTATCAGCCTGAAGTCCGGGCGGGACCGGGACGGCAGAGAGGCAAATGTGCCCTGCCGGAACATCCTGATCGAAAACAACGACTTTGCAGACGGTCACGGCGGCGTGGCGCTGGGCAGCGAGATGAGCGGCGGCATCTACAATGTGCTTGCCAGCGGCAACCGATTCGCCAGCCCCAACCTGACCTATGCACTGCGGCTCAAGACCAACGCCCGGCGGGGCGGCGCTGTGGAGCGGGTCATGCTCTGCGACAGTGTGATGGACCACGTCCACGGGGCGGCGGTCCACGGTACCATGCTCTACGAGGATGGGCGCAACGGCGACAGCCTGCCGGTGTTCCGGGACATCACCATGGAGAATATCACCGCCCACGGCGGAGATTACGGCGTTTTTCTGGAAGCATTCCCGGAGGTGCCCATTACCGGGCTGGTGATGCGGAACATCACCATTGACGGGGTGCGCCAGTGCCTGCGCAGCATGAACTGGAAGGACGCGGTGGTGGAAAATGTTACCATCAACGGCAAACGGTTCCCCCGTCCCGGCTATGTCCGGATCCTGGGGGTGCCCTACATCGGAGGCACGGTCACTGCCAGCGCCGAGAGCTGCGGTGCACAGGAGCCGCTGACCTTCTGCTGGGAGGCGTCTGAGGATAACAAAAACTGGACCCGGTGCGGCGGGGGAGAGACCATCGCCGTGCCTGACGGGGCGGCATACCTCCGGGTCAGCGCCGCAAACCCTGCCGGAGACCGGGAGAGCAGCCGCAGCTACCGGGTGCTGCCGGCACCGGTGCAGGGAGCCGCTCCCCGGCTGTACTGCCGTGGGATGCTGGACGCCCCGGAGCTGGAGCGGGGCAGCGAGCCAGTGACCCGGCTGGAAGCAGCGCAGATGCTGCTGCCCCTCGCCGATGATCAGCTGCCTGCCCCGGAGCTGACAGATACCGCCGAAGAAGCGGCACGCCGGGCAGCGGCAAACCGGTTCTTCCCGCTGGAAAAGGGCTGCTTTGCCCCCCGGCGCACCATCTCCCGACAGGAGATGGCAACGGTGGCAATGCAGGCGTGCGGGGTGAACTACCGCAACGCATCCAGTACCATGCCGGTGTGCACCGACGTGGACCGGGTGGCAAACAACTACGGGACCAATGCGGCGCGGGCGCTGTATTTTGGATTCATGCAGCTGGAGGCGGATGGACGCTTTGACCCGGAGCGTCCGGTGAGCCGGAAAGAGGCTGTGGAGATCCTGGACCGGGTGGCAGATTTTGCCGGACTGTAAAAAAGGAGATAAAACGCATGTGGCTGGAGTATTTTGAACAGTATCTGGACCGGGTCTTTCCCCGGTTCCTCAGCGAAAAGCTCTGGAATTATAAAGACGACCTTTGCATGGTGGGGGCGGAGGACCTGTACTGCGCCACCGGCAGCGAAAGTTGGCGGGAGCCGGTGCGCCGGAACGCTTCCTTCCTGATGGACGACGCCGGCAGGGTGGCAAACTGGGTGCCCGGAGAACACAACATCGACAAGGTGAGTTTTGGCAAGTCCATGAGGATCCTGCGGGATGTTACCGGGGAGGCACGGTGGGCAGAGGGCGTGGAGCGCGCCTACCGCATTCTGGCGGACTACCCCCGCACCGTCACCGGGAACTTCTGGCACAAGGACATCTATCCGGATCAGGTCTGGCTGGACGGCTTGTACATGGGGATGCCCTTCTACGCCGCCTGCCTGGCAGAAAACGGCGAGAACCACTGGGACGACATTCTGGACCAGTTTACCGCCGCCCACAAACTGCTGTGGGATGAGCAGCTGGGTCTGTACCGTCACGCCAACGACTGCTCCCGGAAGATGGAGTGGGCGGACCCGATCACCGGGCAGAGCCCGGTGGTGTGGCTCCGTGCCGAGGGCTGGTTCCTCATGGCACTGGCGGACACCTACGAGATCGCAAAGGACCGCACTCCCCGTGCCGGGGAGCTGTGCCCTCTGCTGAAAAACGCACTGGACCGTCTGCTGCCCTATCAGGTGGCAGACACCGGCATGTTCCTGCAGGTGGTGGACCGGGCGGACCTGACCGGCAACTACTCCGAGACCTCCGGCAGCGCCATGGTCGCCTACGCCCTGATGAAGGGTGCACGGCTGGGGATGCTGCCGCCGGAATACGGGGAAAAGGGCAGCCGGGTGCTGGACGGCATCCGGGACACCTACCTGAAAAAGGGCGAGCAGGGCTGGGAGCTTCACGGCATCTGCGCCAGCGCAGGTCTGGGACCGGGACCGGACAACCGCACCGACCGCACCGGCACCCCGGAGTATTACCTGAGTGAAAAGCAGATGGTGGACAACCAGCACGGTGCCGCCGCCTGTATGATGGCGGTCAGCGAGCAGCTGCGCCGTGCATAAGAGTATGTATGAGGTGATTATTATGGCAGAACGTTTGACCATCCAGATCAAAGACAACGACAATGTGGTGGTTGCCGTCCACGACCTGCCCGCAGGCACAAAGACCGAGAGCGGCGTGGTTACCCGGGATCCCATCCCCCAGGCACACAAGATCGCACTGGTGGATATCCCCGCCGGCGGCGAGATCATCCGCTACGGCGTGGTGCTGGGCTATGCAAAGAACGACATCCCCGCCGGCAGCTGGATCAACGAGCATATGCTGGACCTGCCGGAAAGCCCGGCACTGACCGATATGCCCTGGGGCACCGACATCAAGACCCCGGACCAGCTGCCTACCCCGCCCCGGACTACTTGGATGGGCTACCGCAACAAGGTAGGTCCTGCCGGCACCCGCAATCTGCTGGGTATCGTCACCACTGTGCAGTGCGCTGCAGGCGTGGTGAAGGTGGCAGTGGAGCGCATCAAAAAGGAGCTGCTGCCCAAGTACCCCAATGTGGACGGCGTGGTTGCCATCACTCATCCCTATGGCTGCGGCGTTGCCATCAACGCTCCGCTGGCATACATCCCCATCCGTGCCATCACCAATGTGATCAGTCATCCTAACTTTGGCGGTGAGGTCATGGTGGTGGGTCTGGGCTGCGAGAAGCTCACCTACGACCGGGTGCTGCCTCCGGAGGACATCAACCCGGAGAACTGTCTAACTCTGCAGGACTGGAAGGGTCACGATGCCATGATGCAGGCGATCATGGACATGGCGGAGAAGAAGCTCCAGAAGCTGAACCTGCGCCACCGGGAGGAGCTGCCCCTCAGTGAGCTGCTCATCGGTATGCAGTGCGGCGGCAGCGACGCATTTTCCGGCATCACCGCCAACCCCAGCGCAGGCTATGCAGCGGATATGCTGGTAAAGGGCGGTGCCACCGTAATGTTCAGCGAGGTCACCGAGGTCCGGGATGGGGTGCCCATGCTTGCCGCCCGCTGCGTCAGCGCCGAGGTCCGGGACAAGCTTGCCGCCGAGATGAAGTGGTACGATGATTACCTTGCCGAGGGCGGTGTGGACCGGGATGCCAACCCCACTCCGGGCAACAAGAAGGGAGGTCTGGCAAACATCGTGGAAAAGGCAATGGGCTCCATTGCCAAAAGCGGCACCAGCCCCATCGTGGAGGTGCTGAGCCCGGCGGAAAAGCCCTCCAAGCACGGTCTGATCTTTGCCGCTACCCCTGCCTCCGACATCGTGTGCGGACCTTCTCAGGTGGCTTCCGGCATCGGTCTGCAGGTGTTCATGACCGGTCGTGGCACCCCCTACGGTCTGGATGTGGCACCGGTCATCAAGGTGTGTAGCCGCAACGAGATGAAGGAGCAGTGGTTCGACCTCATCGACATCTCTGCCGGTCATGTTGCCACCGGCGAAGCGACCATTGCCGAAGTGGGTACTGAGATCTTCAACCTGATCCTGGACGTGGCAAGCGGCACCAAGGAGCCTTACAGCGATCAGTACGGCTTCCACAACGATATGTGCATCTTCAACCCTGCCCCCATTACCTGAGGTGCAGCGCAAGATAGAGTACGAATACGGAAATCATTCAAACAACCTTATGGAGGAAACGATTATGAAAATCGGTTTTATTGGTCTGGGCATCATGGGTAAGCCCATGGCAAAGAATCTGCTGAAGGCGGGCTACACCGACCTGCTGGTGAACAACCGCAGCCAGGCTCCGGTGCAGGAGCTGGAGGCCGCCGGTGCAAAGGGCGCCACCCAGCAGGAGATCGGAGAGCAGTGTGATGTGGTCATCACCATGCTGCCCAACTCTCCGCAGGTCAAGGAAGTGATGCTGGGCGCAAACGGCGTGGCTTCCCACATGAAGCCCGGTGCAGTCTTTATCGACTGCTCTTCCATCAACCCGGTTGCTTCCAAGGAGATCTATGCCGAGCTGCAGAAGAAGGGCGTGGAGATGCTGGATGCTCCCGTCTCTGGCGGCGAGCCCAAGGCAATCGACGGAACCCTGAGCTTTATGGTAGGCGGCAAGCAGGAGATCTTTGACACCTACAAGCCGGTGCTGGACGCCATGGGCGCTTCCACTGTCCGCTGCGGCGAGGTAGGCGCAGGCAACACCACCAAGCTGGCAAACCAGATCATCGTGGCATGCAACATTCAAGCTCTTGCCGAGGCTCTGACTCTGGCACAGAAGGCAGGCGTGGATCCCGAGCTGGTGTTCCAGGCGATCAAGGGCGGTCTTGCCGGCTCTACCGTCATGAACGCCAAGGCTCCCATGATGATCGCAGGAAACGACAAGCCCGGCTTCAAGATCGACCTGCACATCAAGGACCTGAACAACGTTCTGGACTGCGCACACGCTGTGGGCGCTCCCGTGCCCATGACTGCCGAGGTGCAGGAGATCATGCAGTGGCTCCACAACCACGAGGGCGGTCAGAAGGACCACAGCGCCATTGCCCAGTACTACGAGTACCTGACCGGCATCCAGATCGGTCGCTGAGGATAAAGGAGTACAGATGATGAACACGGAATTTATGAAGGGCGTTGTGGTGCCCATCCTCACGGTCATTGACGGTAACGAGAAGATCGACGAAGCGGGAATGCGGGATCAGGTGGAGTACGTCATCAAGGGCGGCGTCTCCGGCATCCTTGCCTTTGGCTCCAACGGCGAATTCTACATGGTGGAAGAGGACGAGATGGAGCGGGGACTCAGGATCGTGGTGGATCAGGCGGCAGGTCGTGTGCCGGTGTACTTTGGCATCGGCGCCATCAGCACCAAAAAGTGCTGCCGTCTAGCACGGATGGCAGTGGCAAACGGTGCCGCTGCAGTCAGCGTGCTGCAGCCCATGTTCCTGAAGCCCACCTACGCCGAGCTGTATGATCACTTTAAGACCATTGCAGAAAGTGTTCCCGAAACGCCGGTTTTATTGTATAATAATCCCGGACGGGTGGGCTACACCCTCAGCGCACAGCTGGTGGAAGAACTGGCACACACCGTGCCCAACATCGTGGGCATGAAGGATACCAGCGGCGACATCACCCAGACTTCCGAGTTCATCCGCCGCACCCGGGACGTGGAGTTCAAGGTCTTTGGCGGCAAGGATACCCTGCTGTACGCCAGCCTGTGCCACGGTGCCGTGGGCGGCGTATGCACCGCAGCAAACTTTATGCCGGAGCTCATCACCGATGTGTACAATAAGTACGCCGCCGGTGATCTGGCAGGCAGTCTGGAGGCACAGTTCAAGCTGAACCCGGTGCGCCTGTCCATGGACGCTGCCAGCTTCCCCGTTGCTGCCAAGGATATGGCAAATCTCCGGGGACGCAAGGTAGGTGTGCCCTACCTGCCTACCCTGCCCACCCCGGAAGGGGCGGCAAAGCAGGGCTTTGTAAAGACCATGACCGAAGCAGGTCTGCTGTAAACCTATGTAAAAGGAGGCTGCCCCATGAATCAGGCACTGCGTAAGGACGCCCAACAGATCCTTGCATCCAGCCTGCAGGCGGTGCTGCCGGACGAAGCGGTCCAGCGTGCCCTGCGGGACTTTGAACCCCACGGAGGTCGTGTTCTGCTGGTGGCTGCCGGTAAGGCAGCGTGGCAGATGGCGGCGGCTGCGGTGCGGACGCTGGGCAAGGTGGACGGCGGCGTGGTGGTGACCAAATACCACCACGTAAAGGGGGACATTCCCGGGGTGGTCTGCTGCGAAGGCGGACACCCGGTGCCGGACGAAGGCAGCTTTGCCGCCACCCAGAAAGCACTGGAGCTGGTGCAGGACCTGACCGCTGCAGACGATGTGCTGTTCCTGCTGTCCGGCGGCGGCAGCGCCCTGTTTGAAAAACCTTTGGTCCCCGGGGCAGAGCTGCAGGACATCACCGGGCAGCTGTTGGGGTGCGGGGCGGACATCGTGGAGATGAACACCATCCGCAAGCGTCTGTCTGCAGTCAAGGGCGGGCGGTTTGCTCGGCTGTGCGCTCCGGCACAGGTCTACAGCATCGTGCTCAGCGATATTCTAGGAGACCCGCTGGATATGATCGCCAGCGGTCCCGCCTGCCCGGACAGCAGCACCTGTGCCGATGCCCTGGCGATCGCAGAAAAATATCAGCTGAAGCTTTCCCCGGAGGCACAGGCACTGCTGGAGCAGGAGACCCCCAAGACGCTGGACAACGTCACCACCCGCATTACCGGCAGCGTCCGGGAGCTGTGCGCTGCCGCCGCAAAGGAGTGCGGCGCTCTGGGCTATGAGTCGGTCATGCTCACGGACCAGCTCTGCTGCGAGGCACGGGAGGCAGGCAGCTTTCTGGCAAGCATCCTGAAAAGCCATGCAGGGCAGGGCAGAAAACTTGCCTTTCTTGCAGGCGGTGAAACGGTGGTCCACCTGACCGGCAAGGGTCTGGGCGGACGGAATCAGGAGCTGGCGCTTGCCGCCGCCCCCGGCATTGCTGGGCTGGATGCAGCGGTGTTCTCCGTAGGCAGCGACGGCACCGATGGTCCCACCGATGCAGCCGGCGGCTATGTGGACGGAGAGTCCGCCGTAGCCCTTGCCGCAAAGGGGCTGGATGTGTTCGAGATGCTGCAGGAAAACGATGCCTACCATGCACTGAAAGCAGTGGATGGTCTGCTGGTGACCGGACCTACCGGCACCAACGTGAACGATGTGGCAGTGGCACTGCTGCATGGCTGACAGGAAAAAGGAGGAACATCCCATGATCCAATTTGGTCTGCGTCTTCACGATGCAGAGCAGCTGCCCATGGAGCAGCTGCTTCCGCTGGTAAAGGAAAAGGGATTTACCAGCGCACACCTTGCCCTCAGCAAGGCAATGAAGGAGTATCCCTGCGATCCCAGCGCCCTGACCCCGGGCTACGCACTGTATCTGCGCCATCTGTTTGAGAAAAACGGCATTGACGTGGCGGTGCTGGGCAACTATCTGAACCTTGCACATCCGGACCCTGATGCGGTAAAGGATATGCAGGAAAAGTACTACGCCCATATCCGGTTTGCGAGCCTGCTGGGCTGCGGTATGGTGGGTACCGAGACCGGTGCTCCCAATCCGGAGTACAAGTTCTGCCCCGAGTGCCGCAGTGACAAGGCTCTGATCACCTTTATCAAAAATCTGAAGCCGGTGGTACGCTGCGCCGAGCAATACGGAGTGACAGTAGCGATCGAGCCGGTGGCACGGCACATTGTTTACGATGCAAAGCGTGCCCGGCTGGTGCTGGATGAGATCGGCAGCCACAACCTGCAGATCCTTCTGGACCCCGTCAACATGCTGAGCATGGACAATGTGGACCGCCGGGAAGAGGTCTTTGCCGAGACGATCGAGCTGCTGGGCAAGGACGTGGCAATGATCCACTTTAAGGATTTTCTCCGTCAGGACGCCGACGGTCAGCTGAAGGCGTGCGGCGCAGGGCAGGGCGAGATGGGGGATTACTCCACCATCCTGCGTTTCGCAAAGCAGGAAAAGCCCTTCGTCTTTGCTACGCTGGAAAATACCACCCCGGAAAATGCCGTGGCGTGCCGTGAGTTCCTGCAGAAACAGTATGACAACTGCTGAAGAAGGATATGACCGGAAGGGGCTGTTGCACAAGCTCCAACAAAAAGACCAGAGTTATTTAGCCGAAAGGCTTTACAACTCTGGTCTTTTGCTTTAACGTTAACAGTGCAAAATGAAACAGATAAAGCAAGAACAGCATATCGAAATTGAGGAGAAAAGTCAACAGTTAAAATTTCGAATGCAGACAGAAGTTCAAATCGACAAACATCATGCGCTCTGTCAGGCAAGCGGCCAGCTTGAGGAACTGGACTATACAAAATTGTATTTCGCTTATTCGGGTATCGGAAAATCGCAGATCGAGCCGCGGGTGTTATTGGGGTGCACTCCGTCAAGTAGATAGAAAAAATAATATAAGATTTCATTCGCCGTTTCACCAAAGGAACGGCGAATTTTTTGTGTAATCGAACGATCAAGCAGCCCGATTCATGGCACTGACATGAGCTTGCATCGGTGTCTGGATGAACAGACGGTGCTGGTAACGGCGGTTGTTGTAGTAATCAATGTAATCTTCAATAGCGGAAACCAACTGTTCCCGGCTGGTGAATGTCTGTCCGTAATAGCACTCACGTTTCAAGATTCCCCAGAAGCCCTCCATCGGGCCATTGTCAATACAGCGGCCAACACGGGACATACTTTGCGTCATTCCGGCATCCAACAGCTTCTTGTGGAAAGTTCTGCTGGTGTACTGGAATCCACGGTCACTGTGGAACAGTGGGTGAGCATCTGGATTTTCCAGAACAGCTTTATCAAGCGTATCAAAAACCAGCTTGTTGTCATTCCGGTCACGAATAACATAGCTGACAATTCTCCGGTCACACAAATCGAGGATCGCGCTCAGATAGAGCTTGTGGATAATCGGGCCTTCATACCACTTAAACTCTGTCACATCGGTCAGCCACTTTTCATTTGGCCTTCCTGCCCAGAACTCCCGGTGCAGAAGATTCTGTGCTGTTACCTGTGGGTCGGAAGCGTTTTTGGTGCAGCCTTGCTTCCTGAACTTCACCGTTGACTGGATATGAAGAACTCGGCAGAAATGCAGGACACGCTTGTTGCTGGTACAGATATTGTAGTCTTTTTCCAAATCATCTCGGATTCGGCGATGTCCTGTATCCGGATGCTCAATCTTCTCGTTTTCAAGTTCATGGCTGCTTTTGGGATGATTCAGCCATTTGTAATAGGATGAACGAGCAATATGTACCAGAGGACAAAGTTCCTGAATGGTATAGCCTTTTTCATTATGCAGTTCTTTTACAGTCTGATAGCGAAGCAACAGTCTGGTCAGGCTCAGCGATTCCCCCTCTCCAGCTCCTGCAATTTTTTTAGTACGTCAATCTCCATCTGAGAGAGATAAAGCTGCCGCTTTAAGGTTGCATTTTCCAATCGTAGCCGTTCTTCTTCCGTCTGCGGTTTGTAATCCTTCTTGTGCCGTCCTTGCCGGTCTTTCAGGGCGTCTTCGCCGTATTTCTTATACTTCTGTACCCATGTGTAGATCTGCTGATAGCCAACTTGATGCTTCTGTGCAATCTCGGTGTAGTTGCATCCATTCTCGATGCACTCTTTCACAAATGCGATTCGTTCCTCGTAAGTTGTCTTTCTCCCTTTGGTCATACGGCTGCCTCCTGTATGGCATTTCAGTTCCTTATGACCATTATACAACTTTATCCAGTCTTGTAACGTATGTTTATCTCGGATTCCATATTTTTTGCAAATTTCCCGTAGCGAACCTTCTCCACTCAGATAATCGTCTACTGCTTGATATTTCAATTCTGCCAGATAGCTTTTATTCTTCCTTGACATGAAAATACCCCCAGAGTATTCAGAGTTTTGTTTTTACTCTGTCTACTCTAGGGGTAGCATATCAGGTTTCCGAAGCAGGAAGCCGGGGCGGTTTTTGTGTTGACTGGCAGAATATCCAAACGGTAAAATATACATGCAACAATTTCCGGAGTGGATGTGGAAATTCTGGACGTGGAACGAATTGAGCAAAAATGCTATAATTTTAACAGCGATAAGAAAATAAATGTGCTAATCAACAGGCCGGGGGAGGTGAAAAGATGGACGAGCGGATCTGGATGATCGCTGAAATACTGGACCAAAGTGGCCCTATGACGGCGGATGAACTGGCCGCACAACTGAAACTCAGCGGCAAAACAGTGCGGAGCCTGATTAAGACCTACGCAAAGGAAATGCAGGAAAATGGCTTTTGCATCACAGCCAAACCCGGCAGGGGGTTCGGCATTGAGATCACGGATGCACAGACGTATGTTTCGGGCAGCAAACCACAGCAGGGAGAACAGACCGGCATCCCGCAGGACGCGCAGGAGCGGATACAGCGGCTGAGGCAGTATCTGCTGGAAAAGGATGGCTATTCCAAGCTGGATGATCTAAGCGAGCAGTTTTTCGTGTCGCGGCGGTCAATCTCCAACGATCTGCGCGAAGTGGAGCGGCAGCTGGCGGAATACGGGCTGAGCATCCGCCGCAAACCGGGCTACGGCATCTGCGTGGTAGGCCGTGAGACGAACCGTAGGATCTGCATTGCGGCGCAGCGGGACGAGAGCCGCCCGGTCGGGCAGCAGATACAGGAGCTGGTCAGCCGGGTGCTGGAAAAAGAAAAATTTGCCATGTCCACGATGGCGCTGGATAATCTGGCGGTCCACCTTGAGGTCGCAGTGGAGCGCATCCGCACAGGGCACGCGATAGAAAGCTCGGATGGTATGCAGGCGGACCTTCCGGAGCGGATCCTAGAAGTGGCCAGCCACATCGCCGTGCAGATCGAAAACATGACGGGCGTGGCTTTTCCACTGCCGGAGGTCTGCTACATTGCTATGCATCTGAACGGCAAACAGATGTACCGGCCAAACGCAATGACCTCGGATGAAAATTTGGTGATTCCGCAGGAGGTCAACCGCATCGTATCGGATATGATCGAGCATATCTACGAGGCGTTCCGCATCGACTTCCGGGACAATCTGGAACTGCGCATGGGCCTGTGCATGCACATGGTGCCCTTGCTGGCGCGGATCAAGAGTGGGATGCGGATGAAGAACCCGATCCTGCAGGATATCAAGCGGGAGTATCCGCTGGCCTACGAGATGGCCACGCAGGCGTGCAGCGTGTTGCAAGACGTCAGCCCGAACCCCATCAAGGAGGATGAGATCGGTTATATCGCCGTCAGCTTTGCGCTGGCACTGGAACGGCAGAAGGCCAAAGAGTGGGCACCTAAAAACATCCTGATCGTCTGCGCCAGCGGCAAAGGCAGCGCCCAGCTGCTGGCTTACCGCTACCAGCAGAAATTCGGCAAGAATTTGGGCCGGGTACAGACCTGTGACGTGATCGGGCTGCGGAGCGTGAACTTCAGTAAGATCGACTATGTGTTTTCCACGGTGCCTATTCCCATTTATGTCCCGGTGCCCATCCGACAGATCCAGTTTTTCCCCACCGAAAAAGAACTGACCCAGATGAAAAAGCTCTTGATGCAGGGCAAAAAGGGGACTGTGGAAGAATATTTCAGCCCGGAGCTATTTCTGCCACATCTCAACTGCGAAACACGGGAGCAGGTACTGGAACAGATGTGCCGGTTCGTGTGCGGCAAAAAAAAGCTGCCGGATGATTTTTTACAGCTCGTGAAAAAGCGGGAATCGCTGGCCGCCACTTCGTTTGGTGGGCTGGTGGCAATGCCGCATCCGTGGAAGGCAGTCAGCAAAGATACCTTCGTCTGCCTTGCCATTCTGGACAAGCCCGTGCAGTGGGGCGAAGCAAAGGTACAGGTGGTATTTCTGGTGTCCATCGCGGACGATGCCACCGCAAAACTGCAAAAATTCTATCAGGTTGTTGCGCAGCTTATGGTCGATGAAGCCTGCATCTGCAAATTGATCGCAGAGCGCCGGTTCGAGGTCCTGTTGGGGCTGCTGAGACAAAAAGAACAAGGACTGGAGGAACAAGAAAATGGTTGATGACGAGAAGTACGAAGTTGCATTTGAAATTATCGCCTGCGCTGGTGATGCAAAATCACTGGCACTGATGGCAATCGAGGAGGCCCGCAACGGCAATTTTGAACAGGCCGAAAAAAATCTGGCCGAAGCAAGAGAGCAGATGGCCAAGGCGCACGATGTACAGAACGATATGCTGCAGAGCGAAGCTCAGGGCAAGAGCGTGGAACTGAACATCGTGCTGATCCACGCAGAGGATCACCTGACCATGGCAATCATGTCCATCGATTTTGCAGAAGAGTTCATTGAACTCTATAAGCAGAATCATAAATAAACACGGAACACAAGAAAGGAAGGATCGTTATGAAAATCATGCTGGCTTGCTGCTTGGGAATGTCCACGAGCGTCGTCGTCCAGAAGATGAAGGACGCTGCAAAGGAGCAGGGCAAGGACTATGAGATCTGGGCTGTGGATCAGAACAAGATTGCGGAGAACGTTGGCAACTTTGATGTGCTGCTGCTGGGCCCGCAGGTGCGCCATCTGCAGCGCAAGGTCAAGGCAACTGTGGGTGACAGTGCACCGGTGGCGGTCATTGATGCACTGGCCTATGGCCGCTGCAACGGTGCTGCCATTCTGAAGCAGGCCGAGGATCTGGTGAACAACGGCTGAGTTGTTTGGAAAATCCCTTTTGGAGGAGAAAAAACATGAGTAAATTTAGCGACAAGTTCGTTGATGGCATGAGCCTGGTGGCCGAAAAAGTGGACGAAAACAAGTTCCTTGGTGCAATCAAGGATTCGTTCACCATCTACATGCCGTTCGTTATCGTTGGCTCGTTCATGAACCTGTTCAACACCATCCTGTGCAGCACCACTACCGGCCTTGCCAAGTGGGTTCCCGCACTGGAAGCACTGAAGCCTATCTTTACCGCTGCAAACTTTGCAACGCTGTCTTGCATGACCCTGCCCATCGTGTTCCTGATCGGTCTCAAGCTGGGCAAGAAGAACAATGTGCCGGAGCACATCTCCGCTATTATGGCGCTGGCTTCCTATCTGACCATCTGCCCGCAGATCGTCTCTGTAGTGGTGGACGACAAGACTGGCACCGCCAGTGGCCTGCCCGGTGCAGCATTGGGGTCTCAGGGTCTGTTCGTGGGTATGCTGGTCGCCATTCTGGCAAGCCAGCTGTTCGCCTTCCTGATGACCTTCGATAAGCTCAAGATCAAGATGCCGGCATCTGTTCCCACTGCTATCACTACTTCTTTCAACGCTCTGATCCCCATCGTGCTCACCCTGTTGGGTGTTTCCGTTGGCGGTTACGCATTCCGTCAGATCAGCGGCCAGTACCTGACCGACTGGATCTACACCACCATCCAGCATCCTCTGGAGAATGCATTCCAGAGTCCTGCCGGTCTGTTCATCATCATTCTGGTCTGCCGTGCATTCTGGTTCCTGGGTATCCATGGTGACCTGATCATCAAGCCTGTGCGTGACCCGTTCTTAGCTGCTGCTCTGGCTGCAAACGTTGCCGCTGTTGCTGCTGGTCAGACTCCGTCCTCTCCAATCACCTACGGCTTCTGGGTCGCATTTGTGGTTCTGCCGGTTTCTCTGCCCGTTTGTCTGGCCATCTTCCTGGCGTCTAAGCGTGAAGATTATCGCGCTGTTGCCAAAGTTGCCATTGGCCCCGCACTGTTCGGCATCAGCGAGCCCATGGTCTTTGGCCTGCCTCTGGTTTTGAACACCACCATGCTGATTCCCTCCATCCTCTCTGTTATGCTGTGCTCCGGTACTGCACTGTTTGCAAGCACGATTGGCTTTATGCCCTGCAACACCGTTGACGTTGCCTTTGGTACGCCCGTACTGCTGAGTGCACTGATTGGCCACGGCTGGCAGGGTGTTGTGGTGCAGATTATTGGTCTGGCACTGGCAACTCTGGTGTATATCCCCTTCATGATCATTGCCAATAAGCAGGCAGAAGCAGAGCAGGCCGCTCAGAACTGATAAAAGGAGAACTGCTGTGAAAACCTTTGCAAAAAACTTCTTATGGGGCGGCGCACTGGCGGCAAACCAGTGCGAGGGCGCTTATCTGGAAGATGGAAAGGGCTTAGAGATCTGCGACCTGTTGGAGACCGGCAAAGATCGTTTCATCAAGCTGGATCCGGCGCTGGAACTGCATGAGGGTCACGTCTATCCCTCTCATGAAGCGATCGACTTCTATCATCACTACAAAGAAGATATTGCCATGTTTGGCGAGATGGGCATGAAATGCCTGCGCACCTCCATTGCATGGAGTCGCATTTTCCCGAACGGCGACGATGCTGAGCCCAACGAGAAGGGTCTGACCTACTACGAGGATATGTTCCGGGAATTGCACCGCTGGGGCATTGAACCGGTGATCACAATCTCTCACTTTGAGACTCCGCTGGCGCTGGTCAAAAAGTACGGTGGCTGGGACAACCGCAAGCTGGTCGGCTTCTTTGAGCGCTACTGCAAGGTGCTGTTTGAGCGCTACAAGGATCAGGTCAAGTACTGGATGACTTTCAACGAGATCAACAACACCCTCAAGCTGCCTTATCTGGCAGCCGGCATGGTGGTGGCAGATGATGACAATGCACCGCAGCGGCAGTATCAGGCTGCACACAATATGTTTGTGGCCAATGCACTGGCTGTCAAATCCTGCCATGAGATGATACCGGGTGCAAAGATCGGCTGCATGCTGTCTTTGAGCACGGCATATCCCAACACCTGCCGCCCGGAGGATGTGATGGAAACCTATCAGCTTCGTCAGCGTTCGCTGTTCTTCTCGGATGTGATGCTGCGCGGCCGTTACCCCTCTTACATCGATCGCAAGTGGGAAGAGCTGGGCGTACAGGTGCAGATGGAGCCGGGCGATTCTGAGCTGATTGCACAGAACACCAACGACTATCTGGCTTTCAGTTACTACATGACCTCTACCCACATTGCCGGCATGAAGATCCGCTCCAATACGGGCGGTCACGTAGGTGCGGACAATCCCTATCTGGAAAAATCCAAGTGGGGCTGGCCTATCGACCCGGTGGGTCTTCGATTCGTCTGCAACGAACTGTATGACCGCTACCAGAAGCCCATGTTCATTGCTGAAAACGGCCTTGGAACGGCAGACACCATTGACCCGGATGGCCGCATCCACGATACTGCCCGTATGGAGTACCTCAAAAAGCACATCGAAGCTTTGCAGCAGGCTGTGGCTGACGGCTGTGATATCTTCGGCTACACTTGGTGGGGACCCATCGATATCGTGAGTGCCGGCACTGGCGAGATGGAAAAACGGTATGGCTTTATCTATGTGGATAAGGATAATCAGGGCAACGGAACCCTGCAGCGTCGGAAGAAAGATTCCTTCGAGTATTACAAAAAGGTGATCGCTTCCAACGGACAGGATCTGGAACTTCCCGCCGAGGACTAATCAAATAAAAAAGATCGGTGCAGTATTTTTCAAAACAACAAGAAAAATACTGCACTTGATTTTTTTGTGTGAGAGTGCAGCACGTACAACAGCTGCCGCAAAGGAATATCAATATGATAAGCTTGATTCTGGCAAAAAAGATCCTTTCACTGTTTTTGGTCATGGCTCTGGGCATTGTGCTGGTGCGCTGCGGCATCGTCCGCAGTCAGGACAGCAAGGTGCTCTCCATGATCTCACTATATCTGGTCATGCCATGTGTGATCATCTCGTCGTTTCAGGTGGAGTATCAGCCCGAGATTCTGAACGGTCTGCTGCTGGCACTGGCTACGTCAGCGCTGCTGCATCTGGTTCTGATCGTGGTGGTTGGCTTTCTGGGCAAGGTGCTGAAACTGGATGGTGTAGAGGAGACCTCGCTGATCTATTCCAACGCAGGGAACCTTATTATTCCCATTGTGACGGCCATTCTGGGCAAGGAATGGGTCATTTACACCAGCGCATTTCTTTCGGTGCAGCTTTTTCTGCTGTGGAGCCATGCTAAAATGAAGCTCTGCGGAGAAAAAGGAATCGACCTGAAAAAGATTCTGACCAATATCAACATGATCGCCATTTTTGCTGGGGTGCTGCTGTTCCTGCTGCGGATCCAGTTGCCTGCACCTGTGCAGGATGCGGTGGATTCAATCAGCAGTATGGTTGGTCCAATGGGAATGCTGATACTCGGTATGCTGATCGCAGAAATGGACCTGAAAAAACTGCTAAGCTATCACAGACTATGGTGGATCACGCTGCTGCGTCTGGTGGGCATCCCGCTGATAGGAATCGTACTGTTGAAATACAGCAGCCTTGCAGCACTAGTGCCGGAGGGCAGAACAATACTGCTGGTTACACTGCTTGCCATCTGCACGCCGTCCGCGTCCACACTGACCCAGATGGCGCAGGTGTACGGCAAAGATGCAGACTACGCCAGCGCGATCAATGTGGTAACGACCCTGCTGTGTATCGTCACGATGCCGCTGATGGTGGCATTGTACCAGATGTAAGTACGTGCGAACGCCCTGCAATTTTGGCACCCGCTCAGGTTGCGATTAAGTCTCCCCGCAAGTAATTGCGTGAGCACTTGAGAGAGCACACATAAAACTTCATAAGTAAAATAAACCCGCCCCAGTTTCCGTAACAGGAAGTTGGGGCGGTTTTTGTTGCATCCAAAAATAAAAAGGAGACTTTTGAATCAGCTTGAAGTATTTGGCAAATGAGCTGTATGTGCTGTTGTGCTCGGTATACTGTTATTCGATAAGCTAGAAATAACCCCGCAGCCTAGCTCCCGCGTAATCTCCCCAAAAGCAATAAACCCAAACAAAGCACCGGGCTGCCATCCAGAAAATCTTCTGCACGGCAGCCCGGTGGCTTCGGGGCTTTTAATGCCCCTCTAAGGGGTTAATGTGGTATGATGTGAATTTCGGAAAAGGGGGAGAAAACGCGGTGAAAGAATGGAAACTCAGGGAGAAATCGTGGGAAAAATCTCAGAGCAGACTGCCCAGAACCGACAGCAGCAGACTGCCGACGACCATGATGATTGCACCGCCCAGACGAGAGGAGATTTGTGCAAAGGGCATCAGCTCCATGCGGTCAGCAGCGGACAGAACGGCCACGTCGCCGGTGCCGCCCATGTTGGACATACACAGACCTGCGGTAACGCCAGCCTCGACGGGGTAGAAGCCAACCAAACGGCCAACCAGAGCGGCACCAAGGAAAGCGCCGATGCAGGACAGGAAGCAGAGAACCAGATAGGTAAGGCTGAAGCTGCTGATGACAGTGCCAAGTTCCAGATAGCACAGGCCGATACCAACCAGCAGGGCGGGGGTCAGGTTCTTCATGATGAACTGGAACCACTGGTAGCAGTCCACTTCAATGTCTTCGGGGATGATGTTGAAAATCTTGCAGACGGCCACGGAGATAATCATCCATGCGTAAGCGTGGATGCTGATGGAAGGAACCAAGGTATCCCAAATCTTTGCGACGATGTAGCCCCATGCAAAGAAGGAGCAGGAGATGAACATACCAATGCCCATGTTGCGCACATCGATGTGGTCACGTTTGGCCTGCATTTCTTCGCTGACACCCAGCTCATCTGCGGCGTCGGCAGAACGCATCAGCTTGCCCTGACCGTTGAGTTCCTTGCTGTGGATGACCTTGACAAGGATGCCGCCCAGAACGATGGAGATTGCGTTGCCAATCGCAACAGCGGGGGTCATGATGGAGATGGCCTCTGCGGCGGTCATTGTGCCGGAGGACTCAAAAATCTTGGAAAGAGGAACAGCGCCAGCGCCCATGCCGCCGCCCATGATGGGCAGAGCAATCAGAAGGACGGACTTGATGGCACCAAAGCCCATAACGGTGCCGACGATAGCGGTGAGGCCGAAGGACACGATGATAGCGCCAAAGATGGCGGGGAAATAACGGGCAGCTGCCTTGACCAGAAGTTTGCGGTTCATGCCAAGGATGGAGCCGGTGATAAGGGCTGCGATGTAGAAGTCGAGGAATGCGCCGGTGGGTTTGAAAAAGGTGTTGATGGAAGCGACCAAGTCAAAACCCTCGACGAAATTGTAGATTTTGGTGCCGTCCGCCGTAGTACCGACGACGGTAGGCAGAAGATGGAAATAGTTGAGCAGTGCGGAACCAAAGATGACCACGATAGCGCCGCCGCCCAAGTAAGAACGGATAATCGGAGCGTGCTCGCCGATTTCGTAAAGAATGGTGCCGAGCACAATCATAAAGGCAAAACAGCCAGCCATGCCGCCGGGAAGCGTTCCGGTATAGGTGGCAATAATCACAATGACGGCGAAGATGGCAAAAATATACCACGGCAGATTAAATAGCTTGTAGACATTTTTCTTTTCGCTGGTCATAATAAAAAGCCTCCTTTTCTAGTTCTGTTAACAGCGGGCCACGCCGCTCTCGCGGGCAGCTTCTGCCACAGCGTTCGCCACAGCCTCAGCCACGCGGGGGTCGAAGGCACCGGGGATGATGTTCTCTTCGCTGCGGTCATCGTCGGTGATGAGGTCCGCGATGGCGTAGGCGGCGGCCAGCTTCATCTTGTCGTTGATGTCGCGGGCGCGGACGCTCAGAG
>SKEA01000231.1_pt1 | contig 60713 bp, 67 predicted proteins | sample 4826601 | NCBI WGS metagenome assembly SKEA01 (sample SAMN11008821, study PRJNA524170) | human gut metagenome | biome: Human fecal sample; material: Feces; isolation source: fecal sample from pouch patient p13, p53 | host: Homo sapiens | place: Israel: Tel-Aviv | collected 2016-07-06 | reverse complement strand
GATTTTTCTCATAAACATAGATGTAATGTTACTTATTGTTTCTATTTATCTTGCATGTTTTAAGTTGATTTAGCACAAAAAATAGCAGGTATCGTATTCCTGTATTTTGTTTCAAACACTTTTCATTCATCTATGTAAACCGCTGTAATTATTGGTATTTCCATCTTTTCCACTTCTTTTCAATGGTGAGAAAATCTAACCTATTACTTTCATTAACTTTTTAAGAAAGCAAAAAAGCACCTCATCTTACGCACTTATCATACCACACTTCACCTCATCTGTCTAAGGCTAAAGAAACCTGTCACATGCTATTTGTATCATACATACTTTTTAGCAGATTACTTTTATACCTTCATAGACGTTTCAAATTCAGCAGCAACATTGTACAACAAATTTCAGACCATTTTGCAAAGCGGCAATACGAGTTTTCTTTCAGATCAGGCAGGTTTTTAAATCGACTTTCAGATAGTGCCTGCGCCTTTAAAATAATATCTGTATAATGCCTGTATAATGTCTGTGCGAAATTTTCGCAAAAAAACGCCCGGCAGAGACTCTCTCTTCTTTCAAAAAAGTTTTCCCACTTTCTTTTCAAAGAGTTTCTTTCTGCCAAGGCGTATTTTCTATGTTTTTTGTCAAGTATATTTTCACCACGCTGTCAAACGCCGTATTTTGCGATATAAGCAATTTTATCGTTTCAGGCAAGACTTGTATGCCTACCATCATTAAAACCTTTTATATCGCATTCTATTGCATTGTTTTTTACTTAAATTCTACCTTTTCGAATCGATACTTCTGTTTCACCTCGGGATATTTTTCCCGATCCACCTCACTCATAAACATCCCATAGGGTCTTGCGCAGATCTTAAAAGGCGGATACATCGCCTGATAGATCACCAGCTTCTCTCCCGTCTCTGTGTGCTGGGCAAACGCAAGTACCTTATACAGATATTCTGCTGTGTGCTCTGATACCCATTCCCGCTTAAAGTGCTGTACAAGGTCCCCCTCTCTGATATCCCTCCGCACAGTTTCCTCCTCTTCCGGCTCCGGTTCTGTATCGAGTTCCATATATTCTTCCCGATCCAGCGAAACCGGGATTCCTGATTTTCCTACAATGTGAACCCCGCCATACCATGTCCCGGTGATCTGAAAAATGTCTCCAACTTGATATTCCGAAGTATATTCATCGTTTTTCTTAATAATCCTTACTCTGCTCATCCTTTTTCCTTTCATTAATTCTGACTGCGCTCGCAGTATAGAAACAGACAACCTTGTCATCCAGTTTATATATCGTATTTATGCTAGTATTATGCCATTATTCCCTGCCTGATACAAGACACTATTTTGATTCTACTTCTATTTTTAATTTTTTACAATTCCCCTCTTGACTGTACAGTTACTGTACATTTTACAATGTGCCATGTTGATCATAGAATCCATTCAACAAAGATTCTGTTGAATATTACCTCGTGTGATACAAAGTAAAAATACAGATTTAAAAAATATCGAACTATGAAAGGAGAATGAAATTGAGATGAAAACGATTTTAAAACATGTAAAATTCAAAAGCAAACAACTGGTAGCGCTGTTTTTTCTGATACTACTATCCGCTTTTGGTCAAATGCTATTACCCGCATTACTATCAAAAATGATTAGCTTAGGAGTGGTCACAGGAGAAAACAGAACCATTTGGATGTTCGCTGCAATTATGGCCGGGGTTGCCGTCTTTTCTTGTCTTATCAGCTTTGGATCCGTAAAAATTGCCTCCGGTATTTCCACCAGTTTTGCCGCACAGCTGCGAGACAAAGTTTTTTCTACTGTTCAAAGCTTTTCCGCAGCTGACTTGGATCAGTTTGGCACAGCCAGCTTAATCACCCGAAGCACATCCGACATCACAAATGTTCAAAACTTTTTGACATTGTTGCTCCGCGTAGGACTTCTCGCTCCTATGATGGCAATTGCAGGATTGATTTTCTCAGCATCTACAGGAGGAAAAGTTAGTTTCGTACTTCTATTTGCGATTCCTGTTTTATTGATTGTACTGACGATCATTATGATCTTTGCATCTCGTTATTCGATACGCCTGCGCCGCAAGCTCGACCATATCAATCATTTATTTTTAGAAACTTTAGAAGGCGTGCGTGTCATCAGAGCTTTTAACAAACAAAAAACAGAATGCGAACGATTTGAAAATTCTAACGAAGATTATGCTATGACCGCAATGACCGCCGGAAGAATTACAAGCATATTAATGCCGGCAATCAGTGTTATTTTCGGTGTCACAACTGCTGCAGTGCTCGGAGTCGGATCCTATTATGTTGAACTAGGTGCCATGGAAGTCGGTTCTTTAGTAGCCAATCCGGATTTTTCGATCCAATCGCTCAGGGCGGAACGAATTTGTCCGGTGGTCAGCGCCAGCGAATGGCAATCGCCCGTGCTATTATGAAGAAACCGGAAATTTATGTTTTTGATGATAGTTTTTCAGCTTTAGATATGAAAACAGATCGTCAATTACGTCAAAACCTGAAAGAAAGTATTGGCGATGCCTCTATGATTATTGTAGCGCAACGCATCAGTTCGATCTTGAACGCAGATCGTATTCTAGTGATTGATGATGGAAGGATTATAGGCAATGGCACACACAAAGAATTATTAGAAAGCTGTTCTTTATATAGAGAAATTGCCGAAATCCAATTAGGAAAGGAGAATTTATAATATGGGGAACTTTAAAACTTTTCAAAGATTATTCTCTTATCTAAAAGAGCACCGCCTGAAACTTCTTTTCGTAATCCTATCAGCTATCATCAGCACAGGATTTATGGTTCTTGCTCCATTTTTGATCGGAAAAGTGACAACCACCTTATTTGCAAGTGTTACAGATGGTGTATTTTACTGGAACACCATTCTCTCCCTATTAGTAAGTTTAGTTGCTTTATATTTCATATCACAACTATTTACTTTTTTACAAGGTTTCATAATGTCTAAAATTACGGCTAAAGTGATGCAAACACTTCGCCGGGAGATCGACGAAAAAATGCACAGAATCAAATTGAATTATTACGATACTCATACCCATGGTGATATTCTGAGCATCATTACCAATGACGTAGATACCATCAACAACACACTTAGTCAGAATTTAACTTCTATTGTTACTCAGGTCACTACTGCCATCGGTGTTTTACTAATGATGATTGCCATCAGTCCTACGTTATCGATCATTCCGATTGTAATGGTTCCCCTTTCGCTTTTCAGTGCAGCCGGAGTTATGAAAGCAAGCGAAAAGTATTATCAGCAACAGCAAGGACTATTAGGAGAACTAAATGGATATATCGAAGAAATATATAATGGACAAGATGTCGTACAAACTTTTAATTATCAAGAACGAGCAAAAAATCACTTCTCAAAATTAAATGAAAAATTAAAGATTAGTTCCCAAAAAGCAGAAACAACTGCAGGTGCGATCTCACCAATCACAACATTGGTCAACGATTTAGGATATGTACTGTGTGCAGCAATCGGCTGTCTTTGGGCAATTATAGGGAAAATTACCGTTGGTAACGTTCAGGCAATGTTAGAATATACTTGGCGTTTTGCAGAACCATTTTCTACTATTGCAGGAATGGTTGGTAGCTTTAGCGCTGCAAATGCTGCGGGAAATAGAATATTCGCATTATTAGATGCAGAGGAGGATATAGCAGATAAAGAAAACTGTATCTTTCCGAAATCCAACAAAGGATCTGTATCTTTTGAAAATGTTAGTTTTGGGTATTCCCCAGATCACCTTTTGATGAAGCGTATTCATTTAAATGTACTTCCTGGACAGAAAGTTGCCATTGTCGGTCCAACCGGTGCAGGGAAAACAACCTTGATCAATCTGTTAATGCGATTTTATGAGGTAAATTCCGGTTCCATCCTAGTTGATGGTGTCAAAACATCTGACATGACTCGCGAGGAACTGAGAAATCGTTTTGGAATGGTATTACAGGACACCTGGCTTTTCGAAGGCACGATTCGTGATAATATTGGATATGCCGAGGATGATATGCCTATGGAAAGGATTGTTGCATCAGCAAAATCAGCCTGTGCCCATAATTTTATCAAGACATTGCCTAGCGGATATGAAATGATGCTAAGCAAAGGCGCAGAAAATCTTTCTCAGGGCGAGAGACAATTGCTTACGATTGCAAGAGCCCTGGCTTCTGATCCTGAAATTATGATTTTAGATGAGGCGACAAGTAATGTTGATACACATACGGAACTGTTAATTCAACGAGCAATGGCAGAATTGATGAAAGGAAGAACAAGTTTTGTAATTGCACATCGTCTTTCTACTATCCGCGATGCAGATATGATCCTTTATATGGAGGACGGTGATATCAAAGAGGTCGGTACTCATGAAGAATTAATAAAAAAACAGGGGAAATATGCAAATCTGTATTTTAGCCAGTTTGAATAAAAACTTTCTAAGGGAGCATATCTCATTTCTGATGCTCCCTTTTCACTATTTCAATACAACTTCTTTCATTATCCCTGATTTCAGCAAAAATCCCATATTTTTTGCACATTGTATTCCAACCATTTTCGCTTTTCCAAGTACTTCTATACACCCTTCCCCATAAGTACTTCCAGCTGGTATATCTATATCTGCAAGTTCTGCTTTCTCTGTCCCAAGAAGCGCAAATGTTGTTTTCGGACAAAGCATCAAAAGTGTATGTTCATCTGAGTACTCCTGTGCTTCTTTCAAAAAATCATAGGTAAAGCCTTCTACCATCTGCTCTGCCATCTTCGGGCCAAGTATATTCACTCCTCCAGCTGAGTCTGCATAACTGATGAAATCTACCCCATATTTTTTTGCTTCTTTTATATATCTCAAAATTTGCGTACCAACTTTTTGGAATACAGATTTCATAAATTCGAAATCTTTACGCATTCCTTTAAAAATTTGTTTAATATCAATCAACACATTGAGAATTGTAATGGGGCCTGAAACTTCAAGCATCACATGTTCTCCTTGTTCGTGCAGAATCTGACAGGCCTGAAGAACTTCCTGAATTCTTCCTTTTGTAAAATCAATTTCATTGATTTCCCCAAGCTCCTTATAATCTGTATAAAGATATTCCTTTGCCCGGGGTCCTGCAACTTCATTGCCGAGTGTGATGATTCCTCCCATAGCTTCTCCTTCTACGGTATGGCAAAAAGGCAGAACACAGATCGAATTTCCTTGTTTTTCTTTTTGCCTTTTGGAAAGCGCAGCCATCTTGTCGGCATGTAAATATACATCAGGAAATGTAAACCCCAGTTCTTCCACGATTTTGGAATGCTCTAATACACCATTATCGTAGGTACATTTAAAATCTTTAATGCTGCTCATAGTTCTTACTCCTACTCTATTTCACATTAGGGAAAATCAAACATTCAGAAAACAAGCGTTCATAGTTTTCTGTTGCCCCTAGCTCCATATAATCCATCTGTCCGGCCAGTTCTTCCATTTCTCGTTTTACTTTTGCGGACATCAGAGCCATATAAGCCCCTGTCTTTGAAGAGTTTCCTACATAAACAAGCTTTTCTTGTACTTCTTTTGGAATGATTCCGGTTCCCACCAAACTATCCGCAGGAAGATGTGCTCCAAACTGTCCCGCAATCATAACTTTATCCAAATCTTCCATTTGGATTCCAGCTTTCTTAAGAAGCGCTAAAAATCCTGATAGAATGGCTCCTTTTGCAAGTTGTACCTGCCGAATATCTCCTTGCGTAATCAAGAGTTTTTGTTCTTCCGATAAAATAAATTCTCTTTTTTTCCCATTTTCCTGCAGCATGTGAAAACGATAATCCGATTCTTCTAATTTATTTCGCTTGATAAATGCTCCTTCTTTTCTAACAAGACCGACTCTCAGCAATTCCTTTACAACTGCTAAAATCCCACTTCCACAAATGCCGATTGGCTTTTCATTTCCAATTACTTTCCATTCTATTCCGGATTCTGTGATCGTCACATCTTCAATAGCACCTTCTGCTGCCCGCATCCCTGAACTGATATTCATGCCTTCCAATGCCGGACCTGCTGCACAAGAACAGCAAAGCAATCTGCCATGACTGGATAATACAATTTCCCCATTCGTTCCTATATCTATAAACAGCACATTCCCAGATTCTTTTTGAAGCTGACATACATAAGCTCCTGCTACAATGTCGGCTCCAATATAAGCGGATACCGACGGCAAACAATACAGTCGCGCACCTTCTGCTGCACATAATCCAATTTCTTTTGCCTTGATGTCTTTTCCACGTACAAATACAGGCGCATACGGAGATCTTCCAAGTGATGTTGCAGGAACCCCGAGTAACATATGCATCATTGTACAGTTTGCTCCAACAGCAATTTCATAAATCCACTCTTTGGATACTTCTGACTGGCAACAAATATCCTCTATCATCTCATTAATAGAATTTACCAATGCCTTTTGCAATTTTTCTACGCCATCTTCAGGATGTTCTAACTCATAAGTAATACGGGTCAACACATCCAGTCCAAAATGCTTCTGTGCGTTGATCATGGATGCATGTGCAAGTTCCTTACCGGTAAGCATATCAATCAACGTGCAGACAACTGTCGTTGTTCCAATATCAACCGCAACCCCATACATTTTTTCCGTCGTATTGCCCTCTTCTATTTGAATCACTTGATTTCCATGGAGTACAACCGTCACCTGTCCCGGAACAAACTCCCTCATCTGGAGGCATCCCATCTCTAGACTTGCTTTCGGGATCTGACTCAGAATCTGATCCTCAAAAGATGTTTGATCTTCCAAAGTTGGTTTTTGAATTTTCACCACAATTTTTTGGATATCCTGATCGAACGCAAAAGAAGGGATATAGCCTCCGGTCAGCACTTGATGCTTCCTTTCCTTCTGCATAAGCTCTATCTCCAAATCTGTTTCCGGTTTTACAAGGCAGGAAAGTCTGACTCCATTTTCCATCTCCTCTTGCTTTAATAACTTCCGTTCGGTATCTTCCGGTTCTGATAATTCTCCTGCCAGAATTCGCACTTTACACTTCCCACAAAGTCCTTTTCCATTACAAGGATTATCTACGAATATACCTTCTTCTAAGAGAACTTCTAAAAGAGTTTTTCCTACTTCATATTCATATACGTTACCAGAAGGCTGTACTTTGATATTAGGCATTTTTCATCTCCTCTTCTTTCCACTCTTCCATCGTTTCCATTTTTTCAACTGCTTCTTCGTCCATCTTTAACGTTTTTAAAATCGCCTGAATATTTGCAAGAGGTGACTTTGTCCCCAGTCCACATGCTGGAGAAATGATATCAGAACCGCTTTGCACACAAAATTTTGTCAGCTTTTGAACTCTTTCTTCATCTCCAAACTCTAATGCGAATGTACTTACATTTCCCATCAATACTCGATCTTGGAGATTCTTTCTGGCTTCTTTCAATGGAACGATCGCATCAAAGCTCAACGCATCTGAATGCACTTTATCAATCTGCTCATATACACTTCTCATCTGCCCACAAATATGTACAATCGTACCTTTTTCTTGATCTTTGATTCCATCCAAAAGCATATTCAGATATTTTACCGCATACTCCTCAAAAAATTTTGGTCCGAGAATCTCTCCCGTTCCGCTTGGATCAGAAATTGCGATCACATCTGCGCCGTTTTCAATCATCGCATTTGCAAAGGCAATCAATTGTTCTGTCACAAAAGTCATAAACTGATGTGCTTCTTCTTTGTGTCTTCTCAAATCTTTATAAAACCCCACTGGATCGATCACAGAACTTGCCACACTTACCGGTCCTACTAAGTTTCCAATGATCGGAACATCTAAATTCTTTTCTTTTAAAATACGGATTGCATCCAATACTACTTTTGCTCTCCCGCATTCCAAATTGATCGGAGATGATTTTTTCCATTCTGTTACAGATGTTCCCGCATATTCCGTTACATGTGGTTCAAAAATCTTAGATCCTAACGTTACTTTTGCACCCAGTTCTTCTGCTTCTATTGTCATACAAAAAGGAACTCCTACGTTTTCAAAGCAACCATGTTGATAACTTGCCAATGCCAAATCTGCCATCATCTGTGCATCTGTATGCGCTTCCGGCCATGTAACTCCACAAGCATCCATGAGATCTGTCGTGATCATATTCATCATTCCCCCAGGACAGATACATGGCGGACGATCCACTTCTTCCTGTCTCAAAGCGCGTTCCAAACGTTCTTTTTCCGTAAACATACATTTTCCTCCCATTACTTACGCAAGATCTAATAATCTTTTTGCCAGTTTTACAGCTTCCACTGCATTCACGGAATATCCGTCCGCTCCTATTTCATTCGCAAACTTCTGTGAAACCGGACTTCCACCAACCATGACTTTTACTTGATCACGAATCCCTTGTTCCTTTAATTGCTCAATCACCGTTTTCATTCCAATCATTGTAGTTGTCATTAGCGTAGAAATACAGATTAACGGTGCTTGGATTTCTATTGCTTTTTTTACAAATGCTTCCGGTGGAACATCTCGTCCTAAGTCATACATCTCAAATCCAGCTGTATCCATCATGATCTTCACCAGATTTTTCCCAATATCATGAGTATCTCCCTCTACAACTCCAATTATCGCCTTCGGTTTTTCTCCGCTTTGTGCACTTTCAGGAAGGTGTGGACGCAGCACTTCCAACCCAGCATACATAGCATCCGAACAAAGAAGAATATCTGTTACAAAATACTCTTCTTCATCATAAAGATCCGAAGCTTTATTCATGCCATCTACAAGACCATCCATAATCCCGTCAAATGCCGGATAACCTGCTGCAATATATTCTTCAGCAACGTCGACTACCTCTTCCTCTTCCATCTCCAATACACATTCCGACAGTTTTTCTAATAATTCTTCTTTTGACTTTGCCATTTTCATTTCCTCCAAATTCCATTCCCTTTTCATAAAATATAAGCTTATCTTTTCTTCCCGTATAATCTAGCTGCTTCCATAAACCAATCTACTTTTTCAGGTGAAGTTCCGTCCGGAATATCACAACCGGTCGTAAGATGAAATCCCTTCTCAGCAGAACTTCCAAGTTCTATGCATTTTTGAACATCTGCAAAAATCTCTTCTTTTGTACCATTCAGCATACTCTGTACAGGATCTACATTGCCGGCAATTGGTACTTTTTTTCCTAATTCTCGCGCAGCCCTGTCCAAATCCACAATATTGTCTAAGCTAATTTCATTTAACTGATATTGTTCGATATACTTCCAAATACTATAGGTAGCCCCACACATATGAAGAGATACTTTCTTTCCAGTTCTCTCCAGTGCATAGTCTGTCAATTCTTTTGTATAAGGAAAAACGAATTTCTCATATAATTTTGGTCCGATCAGCGCCGGATTTGCCACAGGATCTGCCATCGCAATTCCTACACCATATTGTGCAAATGCATCAATACAGCTCTTTTGGGAATCCACAATAATGCGAAGTAATTTCTGTACTTTATCGCCATTTCTTCTACAATCGCGTAAAAGCAGCTCAATCTCTCGCAAAAATGATGCAATTGTAAGGGGACCTCCAATGCTTATCTCAACAGGAACAATCTCTCCTGCAGATTCTTGGAGCATCTCTGCTGCCTGTAAAAATCTTTGAATTACCAAATCATTTCTTGCATTTACAGGTTCTAAGTATTCTAATTTACTGTAATCATCCAAAACAAGACTTCCTTGTTTCTTATCCGGAACCTGATCTGCTAACGCATCTGATATCCCTCTTGTATTCGGTCCGATTCCTAATCTGTCAAAGCCGAATCTCTGATAAGACATCAGTTCTGCTTTTACCATATTTTCTGCAGAATCCCAATATTCTTCCGGTGTCATTCCCCCTACTTTACATCTGACATTGCCTATAAATGGTACACTCGGTATTCTGTCATAGGATAATCCATGCTCGTATGCATAGATACGTTCCAATGGAGTCATTTCATCCGCATTATGTTTTTCCAATCTCATAATTACCCCCTGCCTTTCTCTTAAAGATTATCATGATTTTCAAACAGTATCAATCGTTTCCTATTTTCATTTATAGATTTTTTCTATATGTAGTAACTTCTTATTGCTTTTATCAATTTTACTTTGTCTAAAAATACTTCTACAATAGAAAGTGTGAAACTTATTTCTATAGGAGGAAAAACTAATGAAAAAGAAACTTTTAAGCTTGTTGCTTTGTACTTCCATGCTTGCAACACTTGCAGCTGGCTGTGGAAGCAAAGCCAAGGAAGCAGACAAACCAAAAGAAGGAGAGCCTACTACACTTACTATGTGGCTGCCTCCTCTCGATGAAGACACAGAAGGAAACTTTAAGAAGCTTCTTGCCGGATGGGAGAAAGAAAATAATTGTACTGTAGAAATGGAAATCATTCCATGGGGTTCTTATGAAGAAAGATGGTCTACAGGAGTTGCAGGTGGAGAAACACCTGATATCGGTTATATGTATGTGGAAATGTATCCTACTTATATCTCTTCCGGACTTGTAACAGACTTATCCGACATGGTTGAAGAAGAAGATTACAAAGAATATCTCTTCCTGGATCGTGGTGAAATGATGGGTGGATTATACGGTGTTCCTATCGTAACCGGTGTACCATTCGTCCTTTATTATAATCAGGATATTTTAGATTCTATCGGGGAAAAAGCTCCTGAGACATGGGAAGACTTTGCTCGTATCTGTGAAAAAGCTACAAAAGACACAGATGGCGATGGTAAGATTGATCAGTACGGATATGCTGTAGGTCTTAATAGTGGAAGTATGAGTAACCTTTATGTTTTAAATTCTTATATGTATAGCTTATTATGGCAGGCTGGCGGAGATATCTACACAGATGATCTGAAAGAAGTAGCTTTCAATGGAAAAGCTGGTGTAGAAGCCTTAGAATTTTTCAAGAGTTTACAGCCATATATGCCAGAAAATGCAATGTCACTTTCTGGTCAAGATGCATTCTCTACAGTATTTGCAGAAGGCAAAGCCGCTTTTGGTGTAACTCGCTCCTCTGCTTCTAATGAAACAACCTTTGCAAAAGATTACCCAAATCTTAAAAACTGGGACTACGTAACTTCTTTGAAACATAAAGAGTATGGTACATTCGGTGCTGCTGACTGTCTCTCTGTAATGTCTACATCCAAACAGCCTGAGCTTGCACTTGATTTGATCAAATACATTACAGGTCCTGAGTTTATGACAGAATATCACAAAGTAGCTCCAGGTGCCCCTCTTACAGCAAGCGAAGAATATGTAGGAGATCCTAAAATGGAACGTATCGTTACAGAAGATCGTGATAAATGGCGTCCATTACAGGCTGGTCCTTGCGGAAGCGAAATTCTTGAAAACTACGCAGCTCACATTCAGGCTGTCATGGAAGGAAAACAAGATGTAAAGGCAGCATTAGATGAATCTGCATCCTATGCAAACGACTTGTTAAAAGAGTACTACGCGGAAAACGAATAAAAAGAATCGAGGCACTTATGAAAAAAAAGAAAGGACTATCCGTCCTTGCGCCTTATCTTTATATCGCACCAATTGCAATGATCCTGCTTACTTTTGTAGCGGGGTCATTGATTCTTGCAATATATTTTAGTTTTACAAAATATAATATCATCACACCGGCGCAATTTAACGGATTATTTAATTATCAAAGACTATTTCGTGACTCCAAATTACATCTTTGCATTATCAATACTTTAAAGATTGCTGCAATCATCGTGCCATTTGAAATCGTAAGTTCTACTCTTTTTGCAATACTAATTTCTTCTCGTAAAGATACCGTGCTTGGAAAAATTGCAAAGGCAGCCCTTTTCGTTCCTGTGCTTTCTTCCAGCGCTGTTATCGGTACTGTTTGGAACACAATTTTAAATGGTGGACATCCGGCAGTAAAAGCGATCTTTGGTGTATTTGGAATTGATCCCACACTTCTTCTTGGCAGCAGTAAAACTGCTTTTATTGCCGTCGCCTTTATCATTGTATGGAAAGGTATGGGCTATTATATGGTAATCACGCTTGCTTCTCTTACCTCTATTTCGGATACTTTTTACGAGGCAGCCAAAGTAGACGGCGCTACAAAATGGGATTGTTTAACCAAAATTACATTACCACTTTTGAAACCTACTATTATCATGAACATTTTTTTATCAACGATAAGTGCTATGCAAGTGTTTGATATGGTCTATACTATGACCGGCGGCGGTCCATCGATGTCTACTACAACATTAAGTATGTACGCATATCAACTCACTTTCAAAGGAAACAAAGCCGGATATGCTATGGCCGTTTCCAATGTACTGATGTTGATTGTTTTAATCATCGTATTATTCCAACAACGCTTTATTAAACACGAGAATTCAGAAATATAAAAAGGAGAACATGAAATGAAAAAGACATCTCGTTTACTAGTTGATATTTTTCTAATCATCACAATCTTACTGTGCATTCTTCCTTTTTTATACATGATTCTCATGTCATTAAAAAGTACTGTGAATGCATATGATTTTGATTTTGCTTTATCAAAACTCACCTTAAAACATTATAAAAATATTTTTACAAACTCAACATTCCTACGCTATTTTTTCAATAGTGTATTTGTTGCAATATCCGGTGTGCTTCTTACATTATTTACAAGCTGTACTGCTGGTTTTGCATTTGCGAAATTAAAATTCCGTGGAAATGATAAACTTTTCTTTCTGCTGATTTTATCGATGTTAGTTCCATCGGGTGCCATACTTGTTCCACTTTACTTAGTCGTACGTGGTCTTGGCTGGGTCAATACGTTCCGCGCTCTTATTTTACCTCTGCCAACTGCTTTTGGTGTATTTGTTATGAGAAATGCTATTATGGCTATTCCAGAAGAACTCATTGAATCTGCCAAAATAGATGGAGCCACTACCAGTAAAATTTTACGGACTGTCATTTTGCCTTTGGTAAAATCTTCTATGCTGACAGTCGCAATTTTCACATTTATTGGCGCCTGGAATAACTTTACATGGCCACTCATTATCACTACTGATGATGCTTATCGTACACTTCCGCTTGCTTTAAAAGCAATGCAGACACAATACGATACGGATATCGGACTTACAATGGCTTGTGCAACCTGTACGTTCCTTCCTCCATTTATTTTCTATTTGTTCTTACACTCCAAATTTGAAGAAGGAATGTCCATGAGTGGACTCAAAGGATAAAAAAAGGGGCTGTGAAATAACACTCTCTACGGAAAAAGAGGACTTTTCGTTCAAAATGAACGAAAGGTCCTCTTTTATGTTAAAATTAACTTGCGATGAAAATTTCAACTATAAATTATAATAATCCAAAACAAGGATATTTACCACTGTTTCTTTCAGATTGTTTGGATCTGCTGGATCCTGTTTTAACATTTGACAGATTGATGGGAGGAATCGATTTAAATAAGTATCTGACAGATATTCCGGAGTACACAACTGGACGACTCAGATATAATCCGGTCAACATGTTAAAAACAGTACTTTTCGGATTTATGACCAGCGGCTACTGCTCCCTGAGAGAACTGGAAGACAACTGCAAAGTCAATATCAGATTCATGTATCTCATGGATCACCAGACTCCATCATACCGAACCTTTGGATATTTCATCAACGAAGTACTTCAGGATAAGATTGAAAACATTTTTAACGACATCAATCAAGCTATCTTCAACGAGGAGCATGTGGATTTGCAACATATCTACATCGATGGTTCCAAGTTTGAAGCAAACGCCAACAAATATACCTGGGTTTGGAAGAAGGCTACCGAAAAGTTCCGTTACAAGCTTTATGAAAAAATCACTGCGGAGATTGAGGAAATCAACAAAGAAATCGCATGGAGTGAAGTACAGATTTCAACGAATTCTGAGTATGTACCAGATTATCTGAATGAAATCATTGATCAGCTAATGCTTTTATGGGATCTAGATATCAGTACATTTGTTTACGGAAGCGGAAAGAGAAAATCCAAAGAGCAGCGTCATTATGAACATTTGACTGGTTTCTGTCAGAAACTTCAGGAATATATAGAAAAAATTGACATTTGTGGTCCTGATCGTAACAGCTATTCTAAAACAGATAAATCAGCTACCTTTATGCGCATCAAAACGGATTACATGGGCAATGATCAGCTTCTGCCGGCATACAATGTACAGATTGGTGTAGCAGATGAATATATCGCAGTTGTTGACGTGAACCATTATCGTTCAGATATGGACTGTTTCATTCCTTTGATGAAGCACTTCAAACAAACGTATGGCTTCTATCCCAAGTATCCTGTGGCAGATGCTGGCTACGGATCATATAACAACTATATTTTTTGCGAACAGAACGGAATTGAAAAGTATATGAAGTTTCCAATGTTTAAAAAGGAAACCAAGGATCGAAAGTATCATGAAGATCCATTTCGTGCAGTTAATTTTAGAATTGATGAACAAGGTGTCATGAGATGTCCTAACGATAAAGCATTTCATCTTTTATACAGAAGAAGTGTGAGGGGAAATCAATACGGACGCAAGGAAGAACTGTATGAATGTGAAGATTGCAGTGGATGTCCATATGCAGAGAAATGTAAGAAAACAGCTAAAAATCGAACTGTTCGGATCAATCAGGAACTCACTGCAATGCATCAGGAAGTAATCGAAAACTTAGAAAGTATTCATGGTGCGCTGTTACGAATGAACCGTTCGATACAAGCAGAAGGCACTTTCGGAATCATGAAAAATGACCGTTGGTACAAGAGAATTGTCCGAAGAGGTATTAATTCGGTTAAACTAGAAGTTTTACTTGTGGCAATAGGACATAATCTATACAAATATCAGAACAAAAAGATGAGAAATAGAACTGCCGCATAGATTCAAAAAGAGAATCTCTATGGGGTAGGGGAAGTACGCCTTTTCAGCGTAGGATTCCAGCAATTTATGCACAATAAAAGCAAAAAGAGGGATGCGAAAAACTCAATCGAGTTTTTTCACATCCTCTTTTAATTTTTTAGGAAGCAGAACTTAATCTTGCTATTTCTTTATTTACTTTATTTCGTAATGCAATCAAATACATATCTGATTTTGGATATCGCTTAAATGTAAGTGGTTCATCCAAATCTTCTTCGATTAATTCCATTACATATTCTTTACTTGTCAGGCTTTCTAACAATTCCAATGCTCGCAAATCTGTTAATGCTTCGTAATGAACCATCATGCGAATGGATTCTTCCGGATGCCCGTCTGCTCCCGGATATACAAGGAATGGATCACCTGCCGGGAATCCATTAGATGCATCTGTCACCTGATATGGATTAATGTGTTCATAAGAATGCTGACTATTGTAGAAATTATACCCCCAATGTAAAATGCCAATAATGTCATATTTATACAGCTGAATTCCATAAATGCGGTTTCTGGCAGATGGCATTGACATAAACCGGTTACTTACTTCGTAAAACTGTCCTGTACAATAATATGTCCACATGTCTGTAAGACCATGTTCTAAAAATTCTTCAATCTCGTTATTTCCCGGAATTGGTTTGCTGATCAAACCGTGCTTATAAAATTCATAGCTGGAAAGTGCATCAAATGTATGGAATCCATCTAACATATTGCCAAGAGATTCTTTTGCAGCTTTAAAAGTCTCCAAGTGTTCTTCTCTTGGTTCATCTGAAATATGGAAGTATGTCACTTCTGCAATTCCCCACTCTTTTAACTTCTCAACCAGTCTCGGAAGAAATGCCTGTAAAAATCTTGTATATTCCCCAACTGCCGGTGTATGCCATCCAAAAATCCGCTCTTCTTTTCCATCTACGAGAGCCATAACTTTTGGCGCATACTTTGCTCCCCATTGTGAGAATAGATGAGACATTTCATAGTATTCGATCCCACACTTTTTACAAAGGTCTACCCAGCGTTTCATTTTATCAAACCCAAAATGATATTCGCCATTCTTCACTTCCACCTCGATGAGCTGAGTCGTTGTACGATCATTGCCCACTTCCATATCTAACGGATAGGTAAACAATGGAACCATCATCATATTACAGCCTCGATCTACATACTCGTGGAAGTAATTTTCCAGTATCTCCCAATGCTTTTCTGAAAAAACATCCACATGATAATAGTCTGCAAGGCAATCTGCGTGGAACCATTCCGTATGCATAATTTTCTGTTTTGGAAGATGAACGCCGATCACTGTAATTTTTCTTTTTGCAGAACATATTACAGCATCATCTTTCACAAGCTGAATTTCAATCTCATAGTCTCCTGCCGGAATTTCATCCGTCAGTTTCACATCGATCCACAAACTACTCCACTGATGAGAGCGGATAATTACTTTTCCATCTTTGATGTCCTTCAACAAATCGGGATAGAGTCCTGATGTCGTTTTTAAATAATTGTCATCTACAATTCCATTTGTAGCACGTCCCACTGGAACCTGTTCTACCGTCCGAACACGTACATACTCAGCGATTGGTGAAACGACTTTTACATCTACGCGTTCTCTCAGAAAATGATTTCCGGTATATGCAACCTGATAGGATACGGTCTCGTCCCAAAGTCCACTTAATTTTACACATTCTGGCCGATATACCGGTTCTTCATCCGGAAATACCTTCACCAAGGAGCTTAACACTTTCATCTGATACTTTACTTCTCTTTTTTCTCTCATTGTTTTATTTTCTCCTTTTTTTCTTCTCATCCTATTAAAAGTATAGCATTATTTTTTTAAGAAGTATAATTGATACATTCTATATAAGTATAGTTATTATAGTCTTTTTCTATATATTTAACTATTTTATATAAAATGAAACTTCACTTCCCTATGATCTAAATCTAGGATCTGCTGATGCTTGCTAAAGTCATTTCTTTTTCTTATATTACTTCCCATATTTTTGTCAGGTTCCCCAATTCGTTTGCCTTCTAAAATATAATAAAAAAGAGCAAAAATGATGTCTATTTTCTTCATCATTTTCACTCTTTCTCTAATATTCCCTGCGGGAATCAAACCCACAACTAGTGCTTAGGAGTGACAGTCACCCTTGTTTTTTTGATACACGCTTTTGTCAGCTTGTGGTTCGAAATCCTCTGCATTTCCTAGCTTTATTAGCTATGGGAATGCTATCGTTGTTAGCCTAAAATCGACCTCTGCCACCTTAAGTTGAGGATGATTTATTAGAAAAAAATTAGATTTTTCTAATCGAGGTGATAGTACTGAATTGCAGCTTTTTGCAACGTCTTGTAGCCAACAACTATATTCAGGCTATCAATTCCACATTTTCGCTGCGGAATTGATAATATATTCAATTGTAAATTTCAGTAACACGAGAATCTCGTATTGGTATCATTATACACCATTTCTCATGCTTTGTGGAAAAAACTTTCAGCCACCGGCAAGCATGATTCCTAGTTTGTTACAGTAGACGTTGACACATCTTCAAAAAGAGTGTTGCGTAGTCTAAATGACTCATTTTTAATCCAGAATGAAAGTGTAAAAAAATTAAAATTCCAAACTATCTGCATTCAAAAGGAAATACTTCATACCCATAATAACAAAACCCTCATCATTTCTCCAAGGTTTCTTGCTACCATTCACAATGACAATCTTCTTGAAAGAATCTGGGATATTACGCAGAGAATTGAACTCCTGAGTCTGCTTTTCTTCTGAAGTCATGTCATAAGCAACCTGGATGTAATATCTCTGGTTGCCTTGGTTTACCACAAAGTCAACCTCCAGCTGCTTGCGGACACGCTTACCTTCTTTATTCTTATCAAAGATCTCCACAACACCCACATCAACATTGTAGCCACGGATCAGCAGCTCGTTATAAACAATGTTCTCCATAATATGAGTAGGCTCCTGCTGTCTGAAATTTAGACGGGCATTTCTCAGTCCCAGATCAGTAAAGTAGTATTTCAGATTCGCACCAATATACTTTCTTCCCTTAATATCGTAACGACTTGCCTTGGAAATCAAAAAGGCATCCGCTAAATGGTCAATATGGTTGGAGATAGTTTTATTGGCATAAGTCATCTGGCGCTCACTGGCGAAGGTGTTGGCAATCTTCGATGGATTGGTCGGTGCGCCGATTGCAGATGCAAGTATATCAACCAGAATGCCAATCTCATCTATGCTCTGAATCTTGTTTCTTTCAATTACATCTTTCAGATAGACATTGGCAAAGATGTTCTTCAGATAATCTGCTTTCTGTCGCTCGCTCTGGAAGCCTACAACCTGCGGCAATCCTCCATAGATCATGTAGTCATCCCAAGCATCGTCGTAATCACCGTCATAGACAGAATAAAACTCTGCAAAGGAGAGGGGATAGATTCTGATCTCATCACCTCTGCCACGGAACTCGGTCACAATGTCGCTGGACAGGAACTTAGAGTTACTTCCGGTAACATACACATCAATATTGCTCATGCGAAGCAGGCTATTCAGCACTTCCTCAAATCTTGGCATGAACTGTACTTCATCCAGAAGGAGATAATACTTCCCATCGTCTTTCATAGTATCTTTGATGTACTTGAAGCACACCTTGGGATCTCTTAATTCCTCATTTTCGATACCATCCAATGCAATCTCAATAATATGGTCAGTATCAATTCCGTTCTCCAGTAAATATCTCTTGAAGATAGTAAACAGCAAGAAGGATTTACCACATCTACGAATGCCGGTAATCACCTTTATCATTCCATTATCTTTTCGCTCAATCAGCTGCTGTAGATAAGCGTCTCTTTTAATTTCCATTATTACGCTCCCCATTTCTGTGTATTTGCACATTTTTTAGTAATGATATTCTATCACAAAGCAAGTTGAATTTCAATAACCATTACTATTTTATGTACATCTGCACACTTTTATGTACTGAATTTAGATGTTTTTATATTTTTCGATTGAAGTGTCCAAAATTGATACTCTAAATGAATGTATAATCTGATGACCACTCTGCAAATGTAGTATTAAACAATTCTCGCTGAAATGTCTGATCTCCTCTATAAACTTGATTTCTGAAATATCGAAAAGAAGATTTGGAACGGATTCTTTCTGACGAAGGGATTCTCCTAAGACTAAACAGAAGGATCCAATCAGAAAGATCTTTTGGTGAACTGAAACAGGATATGCAGTTTCGTAGATATTTAAGTCGTGGTACATCAAATGTTCTTGCGGAAAGTGTATTGCTTGCAATGGCAAAAAACGTGAACAAACTTCATAACAAAATCCAAAACGAGAAAACAGGAAGACATTTATTTCCGTTGAAGAGTGCGTAAATTTTAAAACTCTAAATATTTTTATAAAACTGTTTTAGAGCTGTATTAAAGTACGGCTTTTTTGTATTCTCTAATCTTTTTCACTAGAAAAAAGATAGATATATAGCCCAAAACATCAAAAGGGAAGCTGCCGCTTCACGATTTGTTAAGAGTATGATGATCTGTATTTAGACGAAGATGAGGAATATGTGTATGATGAAGAGTAAAACAAAACATAGACATAATATCTATTGGTTGTAAAAAGGAGCAAAGCAATTATCATAGTCAATAAAATGTCCCTTTTTTGTCTCATTCTACTTGATACGCTCTTAACGTAAGAAATAGAGCAAATCCTTACTTGAATTAGTTAAGAAGAAAATTGCCATATCAGCGGCTGCGGGAGCTTTGGCTAAATATAAAGATACTCAATTACAAGTAATAAACCGTGTACAGGATAGTTACATTTACTTTTTGAGTAATATGCGACAGTTTTATATCAAAGGAAGTTGGAACAGGAAAACATGGATTGCAATGAAATTGGCTTTGCAAGAAGCTACCGATACTAAAAAAAGGTTCTTCTCTTCCGGCATCTGTTGCAGCAATAATCTCTGTTACATCACTTCTTCTCTCAACGTTCCTGCCCTCAATCTTTCTGTTTGGTTCTTTCACGCTGCTTATTTTTTTCTCTAGCCTGACTCTGGTATTTCAGTAATCGTTTACGAATGGATGGCTTATTCATTTTCGTCAGCTCCTTGGCAGAAAATTCCTTAAAGGCCGCTGTCATAACATCCATATCCTTTGCTTTGAAAAACACCAGATATCTAGGCGGATCGACAGATTTGTCCTTCTTAAGAGCGAAATCAATTTTATATTTGTTGGCAACACGCTCGAAGGATTTGATATTCCGATTGGTAATTTCAATGTTGGTCAGACCTTGCCTCTGATTCATCAGTTTCCCAACCGTCTGTTTTCCACGAGGAACACTTTTTTCTGCTTTTTTGCTACTTTCTTTACTTTGTGCTTTTCCTGATTCTGAAGATACTTTCGCATAGCTTCTTTTAACACAGAGCTTGTTACTCGAACCGGTACAGTAGAATACATTGACCCACTGCACCGGTATATTCGCATTGATGATACCGAGATTATACTGATATCCATTACAAAAATTGAAGCTTTATGATGAGCCTTTCTGTAATAAGAAACTCACACCAAAACTGGAATTCTTATGCGTTTTGATTAATTTAAAAGGTAAGAATTATACGTCACTTTAATTTTTATTTAGCCCAACACTGTACTGCAGCAACTAAAAATTCTGCACAGCCATTCACATTTCGATTATAATATTGCAAAAATCGATCATCTGCCAAATACATCTGCACTAATCCATTATGCGCCTGCGCTGTATATTCCTTCCAGGTAAAACCTAACCACTCCTTATGAAGCATCACGATTCTTTTACCTGTTTCGCTATCAGGTTTTGCTCCTTCTTTTACCGCTTCTTCTAACTGGCGAAGTACTTCCTTTTCAAGATTTTGAAAACGTTCATAATCCTGCTCCGTCATATTAAAAATTTTTTTGTGAGATGCATCCACAGATTCATCTCCATATTTTTCTCGTGCTTCTTTTCCATATTTCTGTTCATGTTTTTCTACCAAACTCTCCTTAAATGCTTCAAATTTCATCTGATCGCTCATATGATATGCTCCTTTCCAATCATCCAATGTAAGTTCTACTGTTCTGATCAGAGCAAGAATCCGTTCTTTCTTCTTTAAAAGAACTGACAGATGTTCTTTCAAAGCTTCTTCCACATCAAAATCGGGCTGATGAATGATTTGCTGTATCACATCTAATTTCACATCATGTTCTCTATAAAACATAATCTGCTGAAGTAGATCAACTTCTTGTTTTCCATAAAAACGCATGCCATTCTCATTTACCTTGCAAGGCTTTAACAAATCAATTTCATCGTAATACCGTAATGTTCTTGTACTGATTCCTGCCAAATCAGCCAGTTCTCTGATGCTGTATTCCATCTTCCCACTCCTTTCATTACACTCAGCATAACAGTTAACGCAACGTCAATGTCAAGGGCTTTTTTCATCATATATTTATTATAAATTTTCATCGCAAGTTAATTTTTAATCGGGTAGGAGGTAAATAATTATTTTATCTACCGTCCTCCCACACCACCGTACATACGGTTCCGTATACGGCGGTTCCTTAGTTTTCACAAACTACCAGATAATAGTCAAGCATGGACGTATATCCCAGCTTGGCTATTATTTTCTTGGAAAAGATTTGGTTCAAGACTTTCGCCATTCTCCAATATCCTTTTCTACTACAAGCAAGTTCCTTTGCTTTCCAATGTTCCATTCCCAATGCTTTCAGCATTCGATACTTTGTTTTAATTTTCTTCCATTGTTTCCAATAGACTGCTCGTATCCTACGCCTTGCCCATTTGTCCGTTGTTTTAAGAAGTCCTTTCATATCTGCAAGTCTAAAGTATTCTACCCATCCTCGCACATACCCCTGATATTTTCTTTCTCGTTCTGCATTGCTAATGCCTTTGTTCCTATCAGTAAGCTCTCTGATTTTATTTCTCATCTTGACTACTGCCTTTTGATGTACTCTGAATCTGCATTTGCCTTTGTATCTATAAAAAGTATAACCGAGATACTTGACTTTGCTGATGTGAGCCACTTCCGTTTTCTTCCTATTCACTTTTAGGAAAAGCTTTCCTTCAATAAACGGAATAATGTTCTTCAAGGTTCTTTCCGCACTCTTTCTGCTCTTACAGAATATCATACAGTCATCTGCATAACGGACAAATCTATGTCCTCTGCGTTCCAGTTCCTTGTCCATCTCGTTTAGCATTATGTTACTGAGCAACGGACTCAATGGTCCTCCTTGTGGCATTCCGACTTCTGTACGCTCAAACTTTTCGTTTGCTATAACCCCAGCATTCAGATATTTGTGTATCAGTGAAATCACTCTGCCGTCCTTGATAGTTCGTGACAATACCTCAATTAGCTTACTCTGACATACGGTATCAAAGAACTTCTCCAAATCCATATCCACTACATACACATAGCCATCATTTACATTCTTTTGGCATTGTCTAAGAGCATCGTGTGCTCCTCTTTTCGGTCTAAAACCAAAACTGTTCTCTGAGAATTGCTCCTCAAAGATTGGCGAGAGTTCCTGTGCGATTGCCTGTTGAATGACTCTATCGACAACCGTAGGTACTCCCAGCTTTCGAAACTCGCCTTTTGTTTCTTTGGGTATTTCTACCCTTCGAACGGGGTTCGGCTTATATTTGCCTTCCCTTATCTCTTGGATTAGGGTTTCTTGGTTTTCTCTTAGAAAGGGCAGAAGTTCATCTACCTGCATACCATCGATTCCCCCTTTTCCCTTGTTTCTTTTGACTTGCTTATAGGCTCCATTAAGATTCTCCTTTCGCAAAATCAAATCCAAAAGATTGTTCGTCCAATAGTCTGTGATGACACCGCTCTTTTCAGTAATCTTAGAGTAGTCGAACACTTCTGCATACTCTTTCTGTTCCGCAGATACCCTTTGCAGATAGTCTTCCATATGAAGTTGTCTATTCTTAAATCTACTTTCAGTTACATTCATTAGCTTGTATCTCCTAAAGTTCAGTCCTTCGCCGATGTTTGCAATCATCGGTTTACTATGACCTCTGCTGACTTCTCGCCATTCGTTGTTACTGACGGATTTCACATCGTGCCCTGTGGGTATACTTTGTTTCTTTCCGCTGACGAGACCTCCCTTGGTACCACACGTCACTTTCTCTCCATATATCTGCCACATTTACTACAGTTAATTCCGAGTAGTTATTGGACTTTGGTTTGTTGTGCAACCTTATCCTTAACTATAGCCTGATGTGATTTCTGTTCGTCAGACCAGAGATTTGCCTCCACCTTCCTTCAGATTCCCCTCACGTTAATCATAGTCTTGCCATGAATAGGACACCCTTGGTCTTGGCTGTATCCTTCCCACTACTAGGGCGGATTAGGAACTTTCATCCATTAGCAGCGTGCGCCGCAAGGCGCACCTAAAAAAGGAGTTATCGCCTTTAAAGCGGTAACTCCTTTTTCTAGTTAGTAACTAAAAATTTTCCAAATAATACGCTTCTGCTTCATCCAATTCCTGAATATAAGAAGATATATCTTCATCTGATATTTCCGTATATACAACTTCATCTAAGATTGCTCGAGAATATTCATACGGTGTCTCATAGGTCTTATCCTTTATTTTATCTTTTCCATTTTGAAAATCCTTGTACGTTTCAAGTGAAAGTTTATCTCTTGTCATTTTTTCTTTGATATAATCTCTACTCTTCTCCAAACATTCTTCCATGGTTGTCCCGTATTCTTTACAAATAGCTTCATATTCCGGATAATCTTCCTGTTCACTAAAATCTTCCAGTATTTTTTTTATCCTTTCCTCTACTTCTTTTTCTGAAACTTCATAACCGGATTTTTTCGCATATTCATATACTTTCCGAGTGTCTATTCTACTTTTTCTCACTTTAGAAATGGCTTCTTCTTCTGTATCGCCTGTCTCCTCCATTGTATTTACAACACCATTTGCAAAGGAAAATTTTGTATCATAAGTTTTAAAATCTTTTCCTATTTCTAAATATCTCTTGAACGTATCTTTATCTATCCTTATCTCCCTTTTTACATCAACATTAAAATCAATATCTACATAGTCCAGAATAAAATCTGCATTTCCATAAACGTCTCCATTCTCTGTTTCAAGATACCATCTCTCATCTTTTGGAAAGAAATAGAAAATATCCTTTGTTTCTTCTTCGTAAATAAAGGAGACAGGATAATAGTCTTCTCCTCTATGAGGTGCTTTCTTCTGGTCTTTTTCCGGCACAGCTTCTTCCATATCTTTAATAAGACTGGATAGTTTTTTATACTCTTCCGGTTTTGATTTTATACTTCCCATTTGGAACTTGACTATTTCTTCTTCAGGAATTTCAATCTGTGATAGTTCCTTTTCACTGCTACACCCTGCAAGTAATGCTCCGCATAAAAAAATACATATACTATATTTCTTCATTTCTACCGCCCCTTTCTCATTTTACTACACGACCTCTTTGATATATCCATTATATAGGATAAAGGCAGTAAATACAAAGAAATTTTTAGCTTTCAGGAAAATAAACAGAAATAATCAATTTTTCATCATTATATTCTGCCATTATACTTCCATCCATTTGTTCTACTAATTTTTTCACAATGGAAAGTCCCAAGCCTGTTGATTTCTGCATATCTTCTACGGTATAAAACCGCTCAAACAATTTGGAAACCTGCATATAATTTAAGCCTGAGGCTGTATTTGAAAAAACAATTTCTCCTTTTTCTGATAAAATAATTTCCAAATCTCCGTCACTGTATTTCACGGCATTGTTGATTAAATTTGAAAAAATCCGTGACAAAGCAGAAGGAGAAAGCTTTCTCACAATCCTCTTTTCTGTAATTTTAATATGAGGGGAAATATTCACTTCTGTCAAAACAGTATAAAAAGCTGCAATACTTTCTTCTAATACAGAATTTATAACAACCTCTTCCCTTTCCATGTCTTCTTCCCCTGTGGTAATCATAGAATATTGAAAAAGCTCCTCTGTAAGATTTTCTAAAATTTCTGTTCTGCTTTTTATAATCTCCAGATATCTGATAGCTTTTTTTGACATTTCTTCTCCCTCCAGCAACTCTAAATATCCGCAAATCGCTGTTAGAGGAGTGCGTATATCATGAGAAATATTGGTAACCGCCTCTTTTAATTCTGCGTCTCCTTGCATGAAATAATGTCTTCGCTTTCTAAGCTCTTTTAACTGCTCATTCAATTTTTGAGCCAGCTTTCTCATAGACTTATCAGATGTAGAAACTGTAATTAAGGTGTTGGTATCATTTTTTAATTTTTCTTCCATCTCTTCGAAAATTTCTATTGCTGCCTTTTTCATCAAAAGAACTTTTATCAATGTTATTATAAATGCACAAGCCAATATTATACAAATGCAAATCAACGCAGACACAATCATACCACACCTTCTTCCCCTATTATTTTATATTCTTTTTACGAAATAAGAAAATCCCTGTGGTTGTAGTAACCACTGTAATAATAAAAGAATACAATGGCAGCATCCATAAATGCAATACTGACATTGTCATATATTGAATGGATTGACCTGTGGGTAAAAAATCATAGAAAATCTCATACATCTTTCGTTTTTCCCCTGATAAATATTTAGGATTTAATACCTCCTGCATTTCCTGTACTCCATTATTTATCGTGTATTCCTTTACATATTTAGGGGCGTTTAAGCCTGCATCTAAATATGTTGCCAAAATAAGAAGTCCCATAATAAGCAAAAGTGCAATGACTGCCGCTGCCGCTTTATTATCAAAAATCATACTCACCATCGTAAAAATAGAGCAATAGGATACAACTAAAAATACGGTTCCCAATAACATTTTTAAAACAATACTATTTTCCGTTTCCATACCGCCTATCAGTGGTATACCTGCCACTATCACCAAAAGCAAAAATACAAAACAGCAAAACAATGCTGCCACAATATTTAAAATCAAATTTGAAACATATATATTTATTCTGGAATGTCCCATAATTATTTTGTTTCGAATTGTACCGTCATGGTATTCATTTCCAAGAAAAATACTGCTAAAGACTGCTGTAATCACTCCGATAACCGCCGTATAGCCAAAAAACACTTTATCCAATGAAGTCCCGAAACCATAAATTTTATACTCGTTATACTGAGTGTTAATCATTAAAGCCCCGTAAACCGCCATAGCAAGAACTCCAAACCAAAAGAGCTTACTTTTTCTTAAACACGCAAAATTTCCTCTTAAAAGCTTACTCATAATCCTTACCTCCCACAAGATTGATATAATAATTTTCCAGACTTTCATCACATTCCTGCATAGCTTTAATCTTGCAATTTTTCTTGTCAAGAGTCAGCGCCAAATCTGTTACAGAAATACTGCTGAAAATATCAGCCTCTGTTTGAGATAAAACAGTATACTCTACTCCCATTTCATCTAATACAAAGCTCAAAGTTTTCGTGTCAGACACTTCTATGTGGATACATTTACGGCAGGCTTTTTCCAATTCAACTGCACTGATTTCCTTTACAATACATCCTTTATCAATAAATCCAAAATGTGTTGCAATTTTTGACAACTCATCTAAAATGTGACTGGAAATCAAAACAGTAATCCCCTGCTCCCGATTAAGCTTTAAAATCAATTCTCGAATTTCAATCATTCCTTGAGGGTCTAATCCATTTACCGGTTCGTCTAAAATCAAAAAGTCCGGATTTCCTGCAAGTGCAACGGCAATTCCCAGTCTCTGCCGCATACCCAGAGAAAAATTTTTTGCCTTTTTCTTACCGGTATTTTCCAGTCCCACAAGCTTCAAAATATCAGTAATTCCTTCAAAAGACGGCATTCCTAGATACCGATATTGTGCTTTCATATTATCTTCTGCCGTCATATCCAGATAAATAGCCGGTGTTTCCACCACAGCCCCTATTCTTTTCCTTGCTCTTACAATTTCTCTTTTCTGATGATTTGCTGTTCCGTAAATGGAGTATTCCCCTGCTGTGGGTTCTTGCAGACCACAAATCAAACGCAGCAAAGTAGTTTTTCCTGCTCCGTTTTTTCCTACAAATCCATAAATAGCTCCCTTGGGAACACCCATGGTAAGACCGTTTAATACTTTATAATGTCCGTAATTTTTCCTTAAATCACGTGTTTGTAAAACATATTCCATAATCTGCCTCCTTATATTTTCTGCCTGTATTTTATCTTATATCGGTTAAGAAATCGGTTAAGGAAACAGTTAAGAAACAGTTAAAATTTATCTGCTCTTCATTTTAAATCCAATTCCCCAAACGGCTTCTATATACTCTTTTTCACTGCCTTCACGTAGCTTTTTTCTAAGATTACTGATATGTACTTTTAAGGAGCTTTCCATGCAATCCGGTGTATCTTCGCTAATCTGTTCCAACAAAGCAGACTTTGTAATTATCTGTGCAGGATTTTTCATCAATAATTTTAAAATCGCAAATTCCGTTCTTGTCAGCTTAACTTCTTTTTCATTCACTGTCACAATATGCGTATCCGTACAGAGCTTTAAATCATCAAAGAACAGATAAGACGTTTCTTTTCTGTTCTGTCTGTCACGAAGTTGTACAACAATCCGTGCCAGTAGTTCTTTTACATGAAAGGGTTTTGTAACATAATCAGCAGCCCCCTCTAAAAGCAAAGAAGCCTTATGGTTCACATCTGCTTTCGCACTCATAACAATAACAGGTATCTCCTTTATTTTAGGAAGCACTTCCTCTCCCTGCAAGCCCGGAAGCATCAAGTCCAAAAGTATCAAATCCGGAGTTTCTTTAGAAAGCACCAGCAATGCTTCTGTTCCGGAATATGCCCGTAAAACTCCATATCCTTCTTTCCTTAAAATTTCCTCTAACATATTTCCAATGTGCAAATCATCATCAATAATCAGTATTGTTTTCATTATCGTCCTCCTGATAAAAAAGGACAGCAAAAGCTCCTCACTTTTCCTGTCCTTTTTATCCCTTTTAAAATTTTAATTGATAACATAAAGGAATTAATACCGGCACTACCGCAGAGCATAAAACTCCGTTAATTACCGACAAAACTACGGTTTCCTCGTTTGTATATTTCATCATCATAGGAAGCGTGGTATCTTCACTTGTAGCCGCTGCCGGAGCAATACAGGAATAATAATTAAAGTGTTTTGCAATAAAAGGAATTGTAAAAAACGAAAAAATTTCCCGCATCAAATTGCTTAAAAAAGCAATACTTCCAAGCTGCGCTCCTGCCAGATTTCCTATGGTAACACCTGCGAGGCTATACCAGCCCAAACCGCTTACCACGGAAGTACTCTCTCCTACGTTATACTTTGTTACCATACTGAGAAGCGCTCCTCCCAGAAGTGTTCCCACAATAATCCCCGCCGGAATAATCAATATTTTTACATGATATTCTTTTATCTTTTTAATAATTCCTTTGTGAAGACCAATGCTCATTCCCACGGAAAACATCAAAAGATATAAAACCAAATCCTTATTCGATACCAGTGCATCCAGTAAAAAATTCTGCACATCAAAAGTACCCACAAGGACACCTAAAACCAATGCCAAAACTGCTAAAATTACCATAAGTCAATCCTTTTCTTTTTTTCTTTTGTCATCCATAAAACGCTTTGTCAAAATAAATACCAGTATAACGGAGCATACGGAAGGCACAAGGAAAAACAAAAAACTTTCCCAGCCTAATGTAAAGAGCTTATCAAAAAAATTGTCGTCCTGTCCCAGCATAACACCCATGGAAAAAATCAAAGACAGCGTACACATAATCTGAAAAATCTCGTTTGCTTTCTTATATTTTGGAGACAAAAACTTGTTTCCAATACATATTCCGATACACATAATGACTAAAATCAGCACATTTCATCTTCCTTCCTTTTTACTTCTCAATGCGACAATTTACCACATTATAGTTTGATTGTCAAGTATTCTCAGACACCGAAAAGCTCCCCTAATTCCTTTGTGCTGTCAACGATTTTTACTGCTCCTGCCTGCTGCAATTCCTGAAAATCCCCATAGCCATAAGTAACTCCAATGCAGGAAATCCCTGCTGTTTTTGCGCCTAAAACATCATGATGACGGTCTCCAATCATGACTGCAGACTCTCTTTTTTCAGAAAATCCCAGTTCCTCTAAAACTTCTTCAATGACTTCTGCTTTTGTCATTTTAGGCTTTGTAATATCGCTTCCCTTTACAACCTGAAAATATGGCATCAGGGAAAAATGATTTAAAACTGTTTTTACCATAGAATCCGGCTTGGAGGATGCTACTGCAAGGATATATCCCTTCTCTTTTAACTTTTTCAATACTTCTTCGATTCCTTCATAAGGCTTATTTTCAAATATTCCAACAGGCAGATAACGTTCCCGATAGAATTTCACCGCTTCTTCCGCTTCTGCCTCTGAAAGCCCTGCATAAGCCATAAACTGCTCTAATAAAGGAGGCCCTACAAACACCTCCAACTTCTTTAAATCCTGTGCCAGCTCTCTCTTATTCATCTTTTCTAAAGCATACTGCACACACTTTGTAATTCCTTCCCCTGATGCAGTTAAAGTGCCGTCTAAATCAAATAATAATACCTGATATTCCAATGTTTTATCTCCTTTTTTCTAATAATGATATTACCTTTTCTTTTGTTAAATTGGCATACAACTCTCCGTCCAAAAGCATATTGGGAGAAGTTCTGCATTGCTTTAAACAATTTCTTGTAGTCAGATGAAAGCTTCCGTCTGCTGATATACCGTCTTTTGAAATGCCAAATTCTTTCCTTACCATATCTAAAATTTCCATACTGTTTTTGCATTGACAGCTTTTTCCTGTGCATAACACCATCTCATGCGCATAATCAACTTCCTTCAAGCTGGGATAACGCTTAATAATACAAGATAAAACAGACGGCTTAACTCCCAACGCTTCCGCAGCCTCTTCCTGTACCTTCATAGTAATACACCCTTCTGCTTCCTGTATTTCTCGAAGCATGGCAACTATATTTTCCTGTTCCTGTGGATTTCTCTGTTTACTATAATAATCTATAATTTCTCTGATTTCTTCTTTCATCGCTAAAACCTCCATTCAGATATTTTTCCTCTATATTCTATCATGTCAAAAATCACCTGCCAATGCTTTTTCTTATTTAATTCTTTCTTGCTACATTTCCAAACTTCTGCTATTCTGAAAGAAAAAGATTCTAAAGAGGGATTATTATGATAAAAGCAATCATTTTCGACATGGATGGTGTTTTATTTGATACAGAAAAGATTATGAAAAAAGGGTGGGAAAAAGCTGCTGATTTACTGAATTTTTCTCTCACAGAAGACCGATTGAAACAATTAAGAGGAGGCTCTAGAGAGCGAAATTGTGCTCTTTTTCAGGAATGGTATAACGGCGCTGTCGATTATCATCAAGCCAGAAAAATCCGCAGCGACTACTTAAATGCTTATGTAGAAAAATATTCTGTTCCTCCTAAAAAAGGACTTTATGAACTGCTTTCTTTTCTAAAAAGCGAAAATATACCCTGGGGAATTGCCACCTCTACGGACAGAACACAGGCAGAACACTATTGGAAATTAGCAGATATCTATGAGGGAATTTCTGCTTCTGTCTGCGGAAATGAAGTTTCAAAAAGCAAGCCAAATCCTGACATTTTCTTAAAAGCGGCTGAAAAGCTTCAGATTTCTATTGACTCCTGTATGATTGTGGAGGACAGCATCAATGGCTTAAAAGCAGCAAAGGCCGCAGGATGTATTTCCTGTATGATACCGGATTTAACCCCTTACAGCCCTGATTTAGCTCCTTTTTGCGACTATGTGTGTGAAGATTTAGCAGCCTGTATTTCTCTCGTACAGACTATTGGTTTTTCTTCGCCAACTCCATAATTTCCTGATATTTACTCATAATATAACCATAATTTTTTCTCTTGTGAGGCAGCTTGCAGGCACTGCAATCTTTTATTCCCTGCTCTGTATATTTAAAGTTGCCTCCGCATTTACTGCCTAAGGCATACAGAGGACAGTAGCAAAACAAACAGTTAAAATTCTGCGGATCTGTGGTTTCATGGCAAGGGAAAAATTCACATTTTTTATGATTATAAAAAGAATATTCTTTCCCTTCCCAATATGGTTTTTCCTGTTTTTCTTCCTTTTCTTTACTCATGCTGTTTCCTTTCCCTGACAAAAATACATCTTAAAGTTTCCGGCTTATAGTGCTTATCTAAGTCGAAAATTTCTTCCAGTAAGTTCAGATTTTCATCAGAATGTTCAATCTCTCTTGCATAGCGATAAGCTGTTTCCAATAGATTTTTTTCTTCTATTTGTCCTTCGTCTGCCGCCCAGCTCCAAAAGGTAATTTCTTCTATCCAGAAAACGGATATTACAGATAAAACACCCTTGGAATAAATCATATCGTCATAGACTGCACCGCAGAAATAAGTATACAGGAAAAACATCAAAAGCTGTTCTTTATAAATATCCCACTGTTCCTGTCCTATGGTATTTTTTATTTCAGCTTTATATCTGTCTCTCTTTTCCACATACCATGTTTCACCCTTTTGAAAAAGGTTATCTGCCGCCTTTAAATTTGTTTTCCACTCTTCTCGAAGCACTTCCAGTCTTAACAAATCTTTTCTGAACGCCTGCACAATTTCATAAAGATTACCTGAAAAATCTTCTGCTTTTTCCTGTAAGCACAACTCAATTTCTGCCATAAAATCTCTTTCAAAAAGTTCTCCCTCATCAAGAGCAGTCTGTAAATTTTTTGCTATTTTCAAGACACAGTACATTCTCTTTTCTATGGGAATTGTTCTGTTTTGCACAATGGAAAACAGCTTTTCTCTCACCTCTAAAAGACAGTCAAACAAAAGAAAATCAAAATCTTCAAAGTCTTCTTCACATTCTTCTTTCTCGTCCTCTTCTTCCAGAAACCTCACCGGTTCCTGACACTGCAAAATCATTTTTGCTGCTACGGGACAGGATAAGGACAGAGAAAATTCTCTTAAATTTTCAAATTCTTCAATATGTCTGGGATATAAACGGCAGGTGTCACACAGCGCATCTGCACCTAATTCCTTATAAATATCACAGAGATTTTCTGCATTTAAAAAGCTGCATCTCTTCTCATATTGTTCAAAAATCCCCTCTCTCCAGTTAATGGAATTCAAAAGACGAATACCAAAATCACCGGAGACATTACTGTATTTTTCTAAAGAATTTTCATCAATTACAATCTGCCAGCCTGCACAGCAAGTATCCGGACATTGCTCCGCTGTGCAGGAAAATTTGTCATAATAATGTGGTTTTCTATAATACATACGCTATTGTTTTTCTACAATTTCATTGCCTTTTTTATAAATACTGTCAGAAGGAACAACGCCTCTTACAGAAGAAAGAGGATAAATATTGCTGTTGCTTCCCACTACTGTTCCCGGATTTAAAACAGAACCGCAGCCAACTTCCACTTCATCTCCAAGCATTGCGCCGAATTTCTTCAAACCTGTTTCAATATGTGTGTTTGCAGCCTTTACAACTACCAGTTTTTTATCTGATTTTACATTGGATGTAATAGACCCTGCCCCCATGTGAGACTTATAGCCTAAAATAGAGTCGCCTACATAATTGTAATGAGGAACCTGAACCTTATCAAATAAGATAACATTCTTTAACTCTGTGGAATTTCCCACTACTGCGCATTCTCCTACCAGAGCATTTCCTCTGATAAAAGCACAATGGCGAACCTCTGCCTCTTTTCCGATAATGGCAGGACCATTGATATAAGCAGTCGGCGCTACTTTCGCTGTTTTGGCAATCCATACATTATCGCCTTTTTTCTCATACTCTGCTTCGTCTAAAGTCTCTCCTAATTTCAGAATATATTCGCCAATGCAGGGAAGAGCCTCCCATGGATAAGTCTTTTCTTCTAAAAGCTCTTTTGCAAGGGTTTTGCTTAAATCATGATATAACTCTTTAATCGTTAACTGCTCCATTTTTTCTACCTACCTTCTCTTAAATTATTTTTTTCTATTTTACTACGCTTTTTTTGATTTTCCAACCTTTTTTGCGCCGGTTTTTTATAAAACTTGGAAGAAGCGTCAAAAAACTGCTTTAACATCAACTGATTTCGAAGCCCCAACACACCTTCTGTACGGGATTTAATGAAATTTTCCAGCTTAAACATATATTCTTCCGAAGTGATACTGCCTTCTGCCACGTATGTAAGCCCCTTCTCCCAGCTTGCCGTAAGCTCCGGATTTAAAAGAGAGCGGATGGAGCAATTCACTACATCAAAAATCATTTCCCCTAACAGTGTAGGCGTAATCACCTGTGTTTTTTTATTTAATTCCAGATATTTAATGGTCACCAATTTCTTCAAAATCTCTGCTCTGGTAGCGCTGGTTCCGATACCGCTTCCCTTAATCTGTGCACGCAGCTCCTCATCTTCGATAAGCTGTCCTGCGTTTTCCATTGCCAAAATCATCGAACCTGAGGTATAGCGCTTTGGCGGTGATGTTTCCCCTTCTTTTATAGAAAAGTCTTCAATGGAAAGATAACTCCCTTTTTTAATACCCAAAATCCAGTTAAGAAATTCCCCATCCTCTGCAATGGTTTTTTCTTCTTTTCCTGCATTGTCTTTTTTCTTTCCAAAAGAATTCGGAGTTACTTTTAAATAGCCTTCTGATACCAGTATTTTAAAAGAAGAAAATAATTTTTCTTTTTCAATCACCGATACCAGATTGATTTTCTGATATACTGCCGGAGGATAAAAAATGCTTAAAAACCTTCTTACAATCACTTCATAAACCTTACTTCCCTGCACGGAAATACTGCGTAAAGCATTTAATCCCTGCCCTGTGGGAATAATGGCATAGTGGTCTGTAATCTGTTTATCATTTACATATCTTGTTTTTATGAGATTTTTATAAAAACCTGTCTCTAAAATCTCTGCCGCATAAATACTTCCATGCTCATAGTTCTTTAAGCCGCTGATATTTTTATAGATTTCCTTTGCAACTGCACTGGAAAGGACTCTGGCATCTGTTCTTGGATAAGTAACCAGCTTTTTCTCATACAATTCCTGCACAATTTTTAAGGTTTCATCAGGACTTAATTTAAATAATCTGGAACATTCATTTTGAAGCTCTGCCAGATTAAATAACAGCGGAGGATTTTTATTTTCCTTTTTCTTCTCTATCTTTTCCACCACTGCTTCCAAAGGAGGATTTGCAGAAAGAATTTCCTTTAATTCCATAGCTGTTTCTTTCTTTTTAAATCCGTTTTCCTTATATAAAAGAGGCGATGCAAAATATCTGCTGCTCTCTGCCGCTCTCCATTCTCCTTCAAAAGTATGCCCCTGCTGTTTAAAATTACCGATAACTCTGTAAAAAGGTGTCTTGACAAATTCTCGGATTTCCCGTTCTCTGCGCACCACCATTCCCAGAACACAGGTCATTACCCTTCCCACAGAAATTGCCTGATAACGGCTTCCCAGATAATTTGACACAGCATTTCCGTACTTTAAAGAAAGTAATCTGGAGAAATTAATTCCCATGAGATAATCCTCTTTTGCCCTGAGGTATGCAGATGCAGAAAGATTATCATACTCGCTGATATCTTTTGCTTCCTTTATCCCACGAATAATTTCCTCCTCTGTCTGGGAGTCAATCCAGACTCTTTTTTGCTTTTTATCTTTTACCCCTGCCATCATTGCCACAAGGCGGTAAATATATTCTCCTTCACGTCCAGAGTCCGTACATACATAAATCGTTTCCACATCCTTGCGGTTTAAAAGCCCGCTTACAATCTGAAACTGCTTCTTTACAGAAGGAATAACTTCATATTTAAAGTCCTCCGGAAGAAACGGAAGGGTTTCTAAACTCCACCTTTTCAGTGCAGGGTCATAGGCTTCCGGATAACTCATGGTCACCAAATGTCCCACACACCAGGTAATAATGGTATTTTCCGACTCTAAATATCCGTCCTTCCTTGAAGTATTTACTTTTAACGCTTTTGCAAATTCCTGTGCAACGCTGGGTTTTTCTGCTATAAATAGTGATTTACTCATGAAAGCTCTCTTTCCTTTCAAAATTCCGTATCTTTTATGCTAACACAACTTTTAAAAAGCGTCAAACACAAAAGGCGGCATACACTACTCCTCGTAGGATGCCACCTCTGTTAAAAAATTATCATTTTTTATTTCTTTGTAATATATCCTTTTGCTTTTAAAGTTTCTGCACAAAGCACTGCGCCACCAGCTGCACCACGAACTGTATTGTGAGATAAGCCAATGAATTTAAAGTCATATACTTTATCTTCTCTTAATCGTCCTACGCTTACACCCATGCCGTTTTCGTAATCTACATCAGCCTGTACCTGTGGTCTGTCAGCTTCTTCCATATAACGGATAAACTGTTTCGGTGCACTTGGCAGTTCTAATTCCTGTGGAATTCCCTTAAATGCTGTCAGTTTCTCAACTAATTGCTCTTTTGTAGGTTTCTTTCTGAATTTTACAAATACAGCTGCTGTATGTCCATTTAAAACAGGAACACGTACACACTGGCAGGTAATTACAGGTTCTTTTGCCGGAACAATCACACCGTCTTCAATTTCGCCCCAAAGACGCAGTGGCTCCATCTCACTTTTTTCTTCTTCTCCGCCAATATATGGAATAATATTTTCTACCATTTCCGGCCAGTCTTTAAAAGTTTTTCCTGCGCCTGAAATTGCCTGATATGTAGTAGCGACTACTTCATAAGGTTCAAATTCTTTCCATGCAGTTAATACAGGAGCATAACTTTGAATAGAACAATTTGGTTTTACTGCAACAAATCCTCTTGTTGTTCCCAGACGTTTTTTCTGGAATTCAATCACATCAAAATGCTGTGGATTGATTTCCGGAACAACCATCGGTACGTCCGGTGTCCATCTGTGAGCGCTGTTATTAGAAACTACCGGTGTTTCTGTCTTTGCATATTCTTCTTCAATGGCTTTGATTTCCTCTTTTGACATATCTACTGCGGAAAAAACAAAATCCACAGTGGAAGCAACCTCTTCTACATCGGCAACATTCATAACCACTAATTTCTTTACTTCTTCCGGCATAGGAGTTGTCATTTTCCAACGAGCTCCTACTGCTTCTTCATAAGTTTTTCCTGCACTTCTTGCACTTGCTGCAACAGTCACCACTTCAAACCAAGGGTGATTTTCCAGTAAAGAAATAAATCTCTGTCCAACCATTCCTGTTGCGCCTAAAATTCCGACTCTTAATTTTTCACTCATCTGCTTATCTCCTCCGTTTTGTTTTATTTAATATAGCAAATCCTGTCAAAATGTCAATGTTTTTCACAATCTTCCAGATATTTTTTCTGAATTTCCAGTACCTTTTTCATTGCCTCCGGTCCCGGAGCGCCGATGGTATTTCTGGTTTCCACACAGGTCTTCATGCTGATTGCTTCATAAATATCCTGCTCAAATACCGGACTGATTTTCTGATATTCCTCTAACGGCATTTCATCAAGAGAAATCCGATTTTTCACGCAGAATAACACCAGCTCGCCCACAATGCTGTGAGCATCTCTAAACGGTACGCCTTTTTTCACAAGATAATCTGCCGCATCTGTGGCATTGGTAAATCCGTTTTTCGCACTCTTTTCCATGTTCTCTTTCTTCAATTCCATGGTTTCCAGCATACCGTTAAACAGGGCAATGCAGCCTTTTACCGTATCCATTGCGTCAAATGCGAGCTCTTTATCCTCCTGCATATCCTTATTATATGCCAAAGGAATTCCCTTCATGGTAGTAAGAAGAGACATCAGCGCCCCGTAGACACGACCTGTCTTTCCTCTTACCAGCTCTGCTATATCCGGATTTTTCTTCTGCGGCATAATGCTGCTGCCTGTGCTGTATCCGTCATCAATTTCAATAAACTGATATTCGTTGGAATTCCACAAAATAATTTCTTCACAGAAACGGCTCAGGTGCATCATAATCACAGATAAGTCTGATAAATATTCAATTAAATAATCTCTGTCTGCAACAGAGTCCATGCTGTTTAAGGTTGGTCCGTCAAAGCCCAGCAGCTCTGCCGTATATTCTCTGTCCAAAGGATACGTTGTTCCTGCCAAAGCTCCGCTGCCTAAAGGACAATAATTTAATCTCTTTTTCGTATCTGCCAGACGACTTCTGTCCCTTTTGAACATTTCAAAATATGCGCCGAAGTGATGTGCCGCCGTAATCGGCTGCGCCTTCTGCAAGTGGGTAAATCCCGGCATATACGTATGTAAATTGTCTTCCATTAACTTCAAAAGTGTTTCCAGCAGCTCTTTTAAGAGCATATCTGTCTCCTGAATTTTATCTCTGACATAAAGCTTCATATCTAATGCAACCTGATCGTTGCGGCTTCTTCCTGTATGAAGCTTCTTTCCCACATCACCTGTTCTTTTAATCAGATTTGCTTCTACAAAACTGTGAATATCCTCATATTCCGGAGAAAACTCCAGCTTTTTCTCTTCAATATCCTGAAGAATTCCTGTCAGCCCTTTGAGGATTTCATCCTTTTCCTGCTCTGTTAAAATTCCCTGCTTTGCAAGCATTTTAACATGTGCCATGCTTCCCTGAATGTCCTGCTTATAGAGCTTTTTATCAAAGCCGAGGGAAGCATTGAAATTATAAACCAGCTGATCTGTTTCTTTCGTGAAACGTCCTCCCCATAATTGTGCCATAATTCTGTTCTCACTTCTTTCTCTTTATTGTAGCCAATGCTTTGAGCAGAATTTTATCACTTTATAGTATTAAATGCAAGATTTTTTCTTTTGTTCTTCTCTTTCTTTTTTCGAAAATACACAGCCGCAATAATCTTGACGATATAATTGATATTCTTTTGACAATTCCGTAGAACGCTTATATCCGTTTTTCTTCTTAAAATCAGAGGGAAGGTGCTTAACATCATAAATTTCTGCCAGCTCCTCCCCTATTTCATTTATTTTTTGTGCATTTTTTAACGGACTAATGGTCAGCGTTGTTGTGAAATAATCATACCCGCCTTCTGCTGCCAAACGTGCCGCTTCCTCCATACGCATACGGAAGCACTTAAAGCATCGCTCTCCGCCCTCCGGCACGTTCTCCAGTCCCTTTGCCATTTTGAAAAAATCTTCCGGACAGTATTCCCCTTCTACAAATTTGGGCTTATGTACAAAAGGCATCTCCTCAATGAGACGCTTCATTTCTTCTGTTCTTTTTTCGTATTCCTCCCTTGGAGAAATATTCGGATTATAGAAAAAATCGGTTATTTCAAAATATTGAGAAAGATATTCTAATACATAGCTGCTGCAAGGTGCACAGCAGCTATGTAGAAAGAGACTTGGAACTTTATTTTCCGCTTTATTTTTCTCAATAATTTTTTCTAGCTCTTTCTGATAATTTCTATTCATTTCTATCCCTTCCGGCTTATTTTACCTCGTTTTCGTTTGTTTCGCCTTTTAAGAAAGTCATTGCATTATCAAGGGTTGTCTGAGAAATTGCAGTCAGCGCTTCTTCTGTGAAAAATCCCTGATGAGAAGTAATCATAACATTCGGGAAAGAAAGCAGTCTGGCTGTTGTAGAATGTTCCAAAATTTCATCAGAACGGTTCTCAAATACGTTCTTTGTTTCTTCTTCGTATACGTCAAGACCTACTCCAAAGAATTTTCTTGCACGAATTCCGTCAATCAAATCATTGGTTTTTACCAGCCCGCCTCTTGATGTATTTACAAGGATAACACCGTCTTTCATCTTTGCAATGGTATCTTTGTTAATTAAATGATAAGTGCTGTCCATCAACGGGCAATGCAGAGAAATCAAATCACTCTGTGCCAGTAATTCATCTAAAGTTACATATTCTACAAAGTCTGCTAAATCCGGATTTTGGTATACGTCATAAGCAATAACCTTCATGCCAAATCCACGGCAAATTTTTGCCATAGCAGCGCCGATTTTACCTGTTCCCACAATACCTGCTGTTTTCTGATAGAAGTTAAAGCCCATGAGACCGCCAAGGCTGAAATCATTTTCTCTTACTTTTACATAAGCCTTATGAAGACGGCGGTTTACCTCCAGTGCAAGAGCCATAGCATGCTCTGCTACTGCTTCCGGTGAATATCCCGGCACACGCATAACACGAATACCGTATTCTTTTGCTTTATCCATGTCAACATTATTAAATCCTGCACAGCGCATTAAAATCAGCTTGACACCTGCTTCGTGAAGCACGGTCATCGTTTCAGCGCCTACATCAGAGCTTACAAACGCACACACTGCATCATAGCCTTTTGCCAGAGGAGCTGTCTTTGGAGCAAGGTCTGTCTTTAAATAATCCATTTCAATCTCAGGATAATTTGCAATCTGTTTTTCAAATGAGTCTTTGTCGTAGTTTTTTGTGTCAAAAAATAAAATTTTCATAGTCACAGTCCTCCTGTTAAATAATTCACAATCTTTTCCCTCCTTTAATATAATAAATTCTATGGTATTTGTCAAGTACCCTCTTAAATTCTTTTTTATAGATTATGTTTTTTCACTACCTGTTCTACAGTATGGTCAAATTTTTGTTTTCCATACCAGTATACCCCTCCAGCTAAGGGTAATAATATCAGAAATACCCAATTAGGAACCATAATCTCCGAAAAAGGCAAAATATCCTCAAATACTATTTTAAACAGTATATTGGGGAAAATTATAACAGCAGCAGCCACTGCACTTAAAATCCAGCCAATTTTTTTAACCAATACAAAGCGCCCAATAGTGTGCATCTGCCATAATGATAGAAGACAAGGCAAGAAGAAAACCCATAAAAAATCTGCCAGACTGAATATGCCAGTTCCCAAAAAATGTTTGAAATCCGTTGTTATTGCAAGAAAGAAAACCAGCGCGATTACAACCAGATAAGATTTTCCGATTTCTTGAATACAGTAATAAATCTGGTCTTTTTTGCTCTCCTTTCTTCCTTCTGTAACCAGATTTTCTGTAAATTCTTTTACATCTCCCAGAGAATTTTCTAATCGCTCTCCATTTTTTTGTGCTTCTTCTGCTATACCGATTAAATCCTTTCGAATAATTTCTGTCTCCATCATTCCCACACCCTGATTTGCAGCATAAGCAGTCACTTTGTCCAAATACCTTTGGTCTTCTATTTCCAAATTCAAGGCTTTGGCATTATTTTCTTTTTTTAATTCTTTCCATACGTTTTTCTTCATATTTGCCACCCCATTTCCTTATAATTTCAATATAGCCTCCACCGTATCTGATACACTTCGCCAACAAATTTCAAACTCATTTAATTGTTCCTGTCCTTCTCGTGTAAGAGAATAATATTTCCTGCTCGGTCCCAAGGGAGAAGGGCGGAATTGTGAGGAAATCATATTTTTCTTCTCTAAGCGCACCAGAATCGGATAAATGGTTCCTTCTTTCATATCCTCAAATCCAAAATCCTGAAGTTTCGTAACAATCTCATATCCGTACGTTGTCTCTACACTGATGATTTTCAAAATGCAGCCTTCCAATGTCCCCCTCATCATTTGAGATTTGTCATACATAATTTCCACCACCTGTCTTTCCTCACTATCACTACTATATACTACATAGTACCTTCTTAACTATATTGTACCACATAGTAGTCCTTTGTCAATTCCTTTCTCTGTCAAAAAACGTATTCTTTTCATATAATACTATATGAAAAATTCAAGAAAGGAGCTTCACTATGAGTTTGCCTCTTCTTCAAGTAAAAGATATAAGTTATACCTACCATACGAAAGCCGGTGAAACTCCGGCTCTTTCTCATATATCTTTTTCTGTATTTCCAGGAGAATTTATAGCTATTGTAGGACCTTCCGGATGTGGCAATGCAATGTGTGAGTAACGGAAACAAATTGGCTGGCAACCACCGATTTGTTTCCATTTTTATTGAATCAATGGCTGCCATAGAGAAAAATATGAGCAGTTTCTCCATCCCAGACAACCTTATCTAATAGCAAACGTAAATATTCCCTTTTTTGTGGAACAGACAATGTCTGAAATGACCTTTTAAAGGTTTCCAGCTCGCTTATAATTAAATCCACTTGATTTACATCTTTTATAACTGCTTCTTTCCCTTCTTTCAGAAGTGCAGCCCTGTTTCTCAGTTTATCACACTCTTCTTCTAATTTTGAAATTTCTTCATCTATATGCTCAATAAAAGCCTGACTTCGCCCTGGCTTTTTAATTGTTGCAATTAAATTATTTATACTCTCTTCTTTTTCTTTTATCGCCTGATTCAACAGCCCCAATTCATCCACAGAATCACTTTTAGAATTTTCAAACTGTTTTTTCAGTTCTTCTAACATGGTTCCTATTCTGGAGTCTGGCTCTGCATACCGAAACAGTTCTTCACAAACAAGCTGGTCTAAATCATTTCCCGGAGCATTTTCCACATTACATTTTTCCCCATGTGTTCCGTCTTTGTATGGACAGCGATACGAAAACTTTCTTTCTCCTTCTTCTGTTATTTGTTTCACATTATAGTATTTCGGGCGCATAGCATGACCGCAGGTACAATATAAAATTCCTGATAACAAAGCAATCTCATTTTTCACTTTTCGATAAGATTCTGATTTTGTACTGTTCGCAGCAATCATTTTTTGTACTTTCACAAAATCTTTCCCTTTTATCTCTCCTTTGTGTTTTCCCAAAGCAATAATCCATTCCTCTGGTGGGTTATCTTTATTCTTATACGTTTCAGATGATGTTTTCGCATAAGAAATCAGTCCTCTTGTACCATTTGCCTCTTCTCTTGTAAAACAAAGCTGGCACCCCAGAGTTTCAAAATATTCGTATGCGTCTTCATCCGCAATACAATATACTGGATTTGTCAGAATATCTTTTATCGCTGTAGTAGAATACTCTTTTCCACGCTTTGTAAAAATATCATTTTTCAAAAAATATTCTACTACTTTAATCAATGACTGTTTTTCTTGAAATTCCTGAAAAATAAAATGTATAATCTTCATTTCTTCCGCATCTTCTTTTAGTCTATAAGAAGTCTTTATTTTATCATCAATCTGCACTTTTTCATCTTTTTGAGATACAAAACCAAGGGGTGTATTTCCCCCTAACCATCTGCCATTTTTAGCAAGCATCATCATATTATCTTTCACTCGTTCTGCAATCTGTTCTCTCTCCATCTGAGCAAAAATCCCTGCAATGTACAGCATTGTTTTCCCAAGTGGGGTAGACGTATCAAAACTTTCTTTCACACTGATAAAAGATACTTTCAGATGGTTAAGTTCTTCTACAAGACTGGCAATATCTATAATATTCCTACCCATACGGTCAAGTTTATAGCAGACTAAATATTTACATTTTCCTTGTTTAACTTCTTTCATCATCTTCTGGAACTCTGGTCTTTTTGTATTTTTTCCAGAATATCCCTCGTCTTCAAACACACGAATATCTGCATTTTGAGCTTCAGGTATGTATCTTTCAATATAATCTCTGCACATTTGTACCTGATTTTCAATGCTTTCTCCTCTGCCTGTCCATTTCGATTTTCTACTATATATAAAAATTTCCGTCTTATCTTTTTCCATAATTGTCCCTTCTTTCCATTGAAACTTTCATAATGTGCGGAGAATCCTTAGAAGATTTACCTCTAAGGATTCCCTGGTACATACTTTATATTTTATTTGTCAAAAGCACTTTTTCCGGAAAGATTCTCCAATACAATAGGCGAAATCTCATCATAGTATCTATCAGCTATATATTCTGCTGATTCTGCCCACAACCCATTTTCTGTTTCCTGCAATGTCTTATATGTTTCAGACTTATAGAATTTCAAAGCAGCTTCCTCAAAACTGATATGAAAATGTTGTTGCAACAATTTTAATACATCTCTAATTTGAATACAAACATTCATAGTGATGTCTTTTCCATTAAAACTATATATCATTTCTGGCATAAGAACTCCTCCTTACTAACTGCAAATACTGCAGTGCCTTTTCTGTATGAAATGACACCTGATTATTCACTTTGCTATACCGCAGCCTTTCTACTGCTTCTGCTGCTGTTAAAATATTTGCTATATATAACTGAACAGTTTCCATTGTATTATCGTCTGCAACCGGTCCAATCACCACATCATAATTATGCTGCAATCCGCCTTTACTTCTATTCTCTTTGATGAATTCCAGCCATTCCGCACTTAAAGCATCAAATCTCTTCACATTTAATGCACAGTTCTCTTCAAATAAGTATTCATATACAAAATACTTCTTCTTTTTTTCTCTTAGCGAAAGCCTGTATCCCCATTCTTTTGACTGTGATTGCAAAATTGTAGTATAAAAACCTTTTCCGAAATCTCTTCTATTATGAGATTTATTAAGATTTATATTTTCAAATTCATAGCAACTTCCATGATAAACCACCAATTCTTTTGAACCTTCCATGATAATTTTCTCTACATACTCTAATACTTCTTCAAAACTTATTTGATGAAGATATTCATGTTGTATCATCATCTTTTCAAAAACCTGATTTTCATGAAACAATTCAACTACACTCTTTCCCGAAACATGATATTTTCGAGCATACGCTTCCATTGCCTGAACAGATAACATTTCACAATCTGTCTGCACACTCATTCTTTTATTACCTCTCTTTTTTGAATTAAAAACTATACTTTCCAAAGTCATCTGGACTGTTCTGCGGTTCTTTTTCCATGCTTATTCACCCAAGTCAAACTTCTTAATTACTTTATATTATAACCGATTTTTGTTTCTTTTCCTATCTTTATTTGTCATCTAGTTATAAGTTTCTGTTTTTTTAAAATATGACCTTGTTTTTCTTCCAATCATAATAATAAGCATGGTCCGATAATCTTTCATCCGCTGTCACCTGCCCCTCATTGACGTTTTTTACCATAGCACTTAGGGTTTCCATGTCATATCCACCATTATCTTTTATCAAAATCAGTTCATGGACACTCGATGGTAAAATATAAAAATTCTTTCTCCCCACAACCTCCCGGAACATTTCAGCACAGAAAAAGATTCCAGCCGCACCAAAATATTTTTCCTGATTTGTGAATACATACATGAAATCTGATTCTTCTGTTTCTTTTTCTACCATGTCTGGATAAGTTTCTTTTATCACACTGCTAAAGCCTCTAATCTGATAGCCATCAGTTTTCATATTTATCAATGCCTGAAAATATACTTCATCCTCACAAGTACCCCACAAATCCAGCATTTGTTTTGTGATTTTAATGCTTCCAAATCCTACATCTGTGATACGAACCATGTAGAGCACAAGAAAATCTAAATATTCCTTGCATAAATATTTCTCCTTCAACTCCTCGTTTTCTTGTGCAGAAACAAGCATTGGATAAATCCTGTTTTTTATCCCTTCCCAGTTCCTCATATTTTCAACATTTTCCATAATCTTCTCCTCACTCTGCTTCTGGTTTTTATATGCTGCACAGATTTCTTCCACACATTCCGCAAATCCTCCATCCTGCAAATACCGCTCAAAACATTCTTCCAGGTAAAGCACAGGAACCACTTGCGGCGGTTCCTGCGTTCTGCTGATTGAAAGACCTGTTTTTTCTGTTCCGTTGAGTTTTGTGGTTGTAATAATCTGCACCTTATAACTCTTTCCTAGCCTCTCTTGTACTTGCTCTTTCATCTTCTCTACAAATGTTCTGTAATCCATAATCTATCTCTCCTTTTCTTCGTATTTTATCTCTTTTTACGCTATTTGTTCTCTGTATTCTGCATCCCAGATTTCTTCACCATGAATTTCACTCATATCGTCTGACAGTTCCTTTTTGATGGTTTCATCATTTGATAGTGCTTTCCGGAAATCGGTCTTCAAGGGTGCGTATTTCAACGCCTGTTTGATAACAGTTTTCTTCGCCATCCCAATATAATTGCTTTTCCAGGGGCTGAAGGAAGAATCAAATGCTTTTGAGTATTCCTTTGCATACGCATCCATTGCTGTCTTGCTCATTACCTCAAATCCAAACCCTCCGTTCACGAGCTTAAACAGTCCATAAAACAAACGGACTTCTCCCCTCTCTCCTAAAGTCGGGCAATGTTCCAATTTCGGATTCAATCCTAATTCATAGGAAAAATCGTCATTTTCATAAACTGCCTGTGCTGATATAATCTGCATCTGCGGATTGCGGTAACTTAAATCAATCAGCCCTTTATATCCAATCTGAAACTGACATTCCATGACACCTTTGTTATTATATGGAATGAGATACGCCTGTCCTAATGGTGTATTTGGTTCCAATCCAAGCTGTGCTGCATTCATCAAAGCTGCAAGAAAACTCATCGGTGTACACTCTCTTAACTTTGGTGTTGTATTCAAAGCAGACAATGCCATTCTTGTAAATCGCTCTGGTGTAATGACTTCTGGTAAAGCTTTTCTGATTTCCGGCTCCATTGCCTTAATCAACTCTGCAATGCTCATAGACTTGGTCAATTTTGTTTCACCTTTCGTACTTTCTGCTTTTTTTGCTAATTCTTCTTTTACTCCTGCCATCTTTTTTCCTCCATAAAAATAGAGGATAGATTATTTTTTCTATCCCCTACATCCAAAACTATTTTACGATTTCTTTATTTTCTGATTAGGAGATGTACCCTCTCCAACAACTGAAATTCTTTTTTGCCTTTTCAAGTAATTGATCGTATTACGAAAAGTCTTTATTTGATAACCTTCATCACATATAATTTTCCTAAGATTTTTTCGTGTCATTTCACCTTGCTTTTCCAATTCTTCTAAAATTCTTACCGTACAAGGTTTTCCACCCTCTGGTCTATTACTTTTTATAGTTCCTGATGGCTTTCCCCCTGCAATTTCACACAGATATTTGTATCCTTCTTTGTATTCACCTTGGTTTGAAGAAGCAGGAATACAAATTTTCGCTTCATTATTCCCATAATTATGCATTCCAGAACATTTCACTAACTCTTTTGCCAACTCATAATCAATATATCCATACAATGAATATCCTGATTGATTTCTTTTTACACCTCCCGAAATGTTGTCCCACTTTACTCCTGAAATAGCAGAAACCGGTATTTCTCCACTTATAAAATCACTCGGTGACCTTTTAATACAGACTTTTAATTCTTTCATTTTATACCGCACCTCCTCATTTAAGATATAAGTATTATATCTTAAATAAGTATGCTATACCATATCTAATCTTTCGACTTTTTCTAAATTCGGGGATGGCAGTTTACCCCGTAATATAAGCACTTTATAAGATTTTCGCCATTGTGAAACCAAAACAACAATAACTTCAGTGTGTTTGACTTCTATTTTTCCTTTTGCCACGAAAAAAGCAGGGTCCGAAAACCCTGCTTCTATTCGACAAATTAAAACTTGATTACTTATCTTTTGAGGTTATTTCATTGAAACATATAACTGCTCCCAGAACAAATAAGACAACGCATACAATAAGAGGGACTATCAATTCCAATCCCAACAAACTACCTAAAATGCCAGTTATCCCCATATAGTCCCATTTATGCGGTGCTGCAAAGCATAAGATAATAATCGCACCAAGAAATCCTAATATCTGCCATGCTACTCCCAATATCATTTTTTTCATACAATCACACTCCTTTGTCAAATTCAAGTTTGTCTAATACTTATTATATTCGGAGTGTAGGGGAAAATCAATTCCCCTGTACTCCTTATTTACACTATCAATATAGACGGAAAAAGAACAATCTTACAATCAAGATGCTTTCTTCGGTCTACCACGCTTCCTTTTCTCAGGAAGTTTGTTAAATGCGTTCTTCATATCTTCAACAGAGCCATATCGCTCAATCGCAATCTCGTTGAAGATGATATCGTCAGCCTCTGGCAGGTCCGACAACCGACGAATACGGTCTGCCTTGGTTTCTTTTCTGTCGTATACTCCGTATAGTTTGGCAAGCTCGTTAAGCCTTGTAGTGCCGATACTGCGGAAGAACTTGCTGTGATTGAAGATAATGTCGGTGCTTTCACCTTCATAAGCGTTGCCATCACCAGCGTGGGCTTTAGGTTCCACAATCACGCTTCGTGCTGACTTCATACGCTTTCTTGCCTCTGTAATCGTTCTCTTGGAAGGGCGAGGCAGTCTGTTAATGCTCTGACCACTAATGTCTGCAAGGGTGGGAGACCACTTTTTCTTGATGGTGTATTCAACCATCTCAGCAAGGACATTACCTGCATCCTTCTTATTGAAGGAGCGAATGTGGTTCTTGCTCTTGTAGTTCTTGATATACACGAAAGAGCCGATATAAGCTGCCACATACTCACTGGAGATGCCTTGAACGGCATTCAGGAGCCTTTGGATGTCGCTGTGGAAGCTGTTTACACCATTGACCGTCAAACCGAACTTGTTCTTAATCTGGGTCAGTTCGTGGAACGAGAGGTCTCTGCCAGAGTTCTCAACATAGGGGTAAATTTTCTCCTTATAGAGTTGCTGGTTGATACGCTCGTTCTTGTCGTACTCCTCTTGTGTTAAAGTATGATAGACATCATCTGCATCCACATAACCACGAGCCTTACGAACCTGTAAATACTTGGACGGAACCACATAATGTTTAAAACTGTGCTTCTTGCTAAACTCGGAATATGCACCGTAGTTGTCGGAACATAGATAGCTGACATTTATGAGATTGCTTCTCAGTTCACGGTCAAGGATGTCGCAATCCATAGGACCCAAGCAGACACATTTAGCCCAATAGTGACCGTGTTCATCTACGGCACAGAGGACATTGACGAACTCAGGACCGAAGATGCCACACTCGGAGCGGTAATTGTGCTTTCTTGCTCGTCTGCTCGGTGTGGGGTCAAGGTAGGACACCAGAGAGCGAGAACCCTTCTGAGCCTCACGGACATACTTTTCATCTACCTGAACGATGCCAGATAAATGAGGCATAGGCATATCAGCCAAGGTGTGTCTGATTTTCTGCATCAGGAGCCAAGCAACGCTGGTGCTCTGAGTAGTGCTTTTGGTGTTCTCGGACATATAGACGGTAGTATCGCCATTCAGAACCGCATGGACAGCATTGATAACTTCATCAACGGAATAGGAACTGCCTTCAAAGATAGTATTTGTGACGATTGAGTATCCTTTGCCACAATCCTTGCACTTATATCGGGTGATACCGCTATCGTTTGTGCCGTTTTTAACCTTCTTCGGGGATAAACATTTAGGACATCTGATGGTGATGTTATGCTCAATGAAAAAGTCTTCTACTGTGCGGCTTTTCGCCACTCCAAGAGCTTTCGAAGATGCGGATTTAGACCTGAGATATTCAATAATCTGCTGTTCGTTCATTTTCTCAATTTCCATAAAAATACCTCAAAAGTTAAGAAAATAATTCTCATTTGTATATATTATAGCAATTTTTATCGAAAAGCTCAAGCATTTTACCAATATATTGTATCAAAAAGCACAAAATTTACAATTTATACATTATTTAGGGGGGGAAATATAGCATCTCCCTGATTTAGAAAAAGTCGTAATCTTTTTATTTTTTTACGCTGCTCTTACCGTAAACCTCCGGCTCAATACCGATTTTTTATACTTTTCGTAGATTTCCGGCTGTTCTTCTTTCAATCGTTTTTCATCTAATCGATTGCTCTGCACTGCTTTCCATGAAACACGATACTGCTCATTCTCTGCAATCTCTGCCTCTCCAAGATACAGTTTCAACTCTTGTTCAATCTGCCGTTTCTCCGTATCCATCTTCCCGATAATCTCCGAAAGTTCCTGACGTCTCTTGATTTTTTCGTTAAATCCTGTCAAAGGAATCGTTTCTGGAACAGTCTGTTTAAAATATTCTGAAATAACATTATCTGCAATCTTAGATCCATCTGGACTAGGCATCTCCTTTTTTAGAACGTGATTCTCCCAAAAATCCTCCTCAATTCGAATTAAATCTGCAATCATTTCTTCATCACGCTCTATTTTGTAGTATTTGAACTCTCTTCCATAGATTAAAACTGCTATGTACCATGCATCCGCATTGCATATAGCCATATAATGGAGACACTGAACTTGATAAGATAATGGAATTTTACCATTTTCCCATTGTTCAGCCATATATGGACTTGCTGTTTTGCACTCCAAGCCTGCATTTTCTCCTACAACCATGCGGTCTACATCAGCAAGCAAAAAAGGATATTTTTCGTGATAGAACATCGCATTTGCACGTCTGACCTTTTTTCCAGTTGCTTCCATAAAACGCTTCGCTACATAATCCTCAAATTCCCTTCCCTGACGCATAGCCTCATTGTCAATCTCTTCTATTTCCTCCGAAGTCTTATCCTGATATACCTGCATGGCTGTATGGTACGGGTTCAGTCCACAGACTGCCCCCGCATCTGACCCTCCAATCCCTTGTTTTCGGTATTTAAGCCATTCCTTTTTATCTAAATTCAATGTCGACACTAATCTTTTCATGCTGCCATTTCCCCCATTTCTTCCTTTTTCACTTTCTGGTACTTCTCCTGGAGTTCTTCCACATTTTTCTCAAGAGAACATTGCAATTCTTCCATATGGGAATCCGCCTCTTTTATCCATCGGTCATAAAGAAAAGCCAGAAGATTTGGAAACACAAGAAGGGTTTTTAACGCTTCCGGTTCCATCTTCTGGCTCATCTCCATTAAAAGCTCATATAGATTAATCATCGTATCAATCTGGTATGCCCGTTCAAACAATACCTCTGCACTTTGCTTTAACATCTTCTTTTTAAAACAGGTATTTTCCAACCCAATCTTGACACAGAACAGCTCCCGTAATTCTTTTTCCATAGCTTTCACCACCTTATGCTGCTTTCATTATCTGATATGCCTTATCAATCAGCGGATTGCCCTCTACTGTTCTTGCAAACAGATTTTCTTTATAGTTTGCTGTCCTGCGTAACGGCTCTGCATGGGTGGCAAAATCGCTGACCGCATTCACAAAAGCATAGGCATTTTTTCCGACGTCTTTTAAATCCGGCGCGTCAAAATAGCGAATCTTCATGTCTTCTCGAAGACGTTTCGTATTCCGTATCTGCTGTGGAGTGGAGTCTTCTTCCAGTGGCAATAAAATTTCAATATACTCCAACACTTGCTGGTCAGTCAATTTCTTTCGGCGAAGCGTTTCAAATTCTTTTCCTAAATCATCCATGTATTTTTCCGCCATAAACAAAGTATCTTTTGCCTCCTGCATTTTTCCTTTTATATCCCCAGTATGGATCATAGACCAAGACCGTTTTGCCGTGGACAGTGCCAAATTCAATGTGTTCTGACATACAACTCGAATCGGTGTGATTGCTGCCTTGATTGCCCCCGAACCGTCATGGGAGTTGAAGAATACCAAATACGGACTTATTCTTTCGCCGGAAATAATGTACTCATGCGGCAGATGTGCCAGTAACCATATTTTTCTTCCGCCCTGCAAACTGCCTGCGGTTTCGTATCGAACACCTTCTCCCAGCAGTTCATCTGTAAATGCAAAAGCTTCCTGATTTTGTACAATCTTATAGCGGTCTGTCACAACCCCCAATACTTGACGGTCTGTATCTCGGACATTTGCCTTGTATCCTTCAATTAATTCCTCCGTTTCCGTATAAATCGGCTCTTGAACCACATTCCAATTTAATCCTGCCGCTGTCAGTGCTTCTTTGGAATTTAATGCCTCATTTACCCTTGTTCCCAATCCATGCCAAGGTGTTTCCCTTACATAGAACATATTTTCAACATTTGCTGCCATAATCAATTCCTCCTTTATTTTGCTAATCTTTTTTCTTATGCTATTTTACTCTCTGTATCTTTCCAACTTTCCCATTCCAATATATTCGCAATGCTGTGGAACTCCTCATCACCTAACACAATATGATCCAACACCTCAATGTCCAACAGTTTCCCTGCTTCTCTCAATTTTTTACTAATATCAAAATCACTACTGCTCGGACGTGAATCTCCTGATGGGTGATTATGGAAGACGATGATAGATACTGCATTGCTTAAAATAGCATTTTTAAACACTTCTCGCACGCCTACTAAACATTGATTTACTATTCCTATTGCAGCTACTTCCATGCTGATCGGCTGTGCCTTTCCATCCAAACAACACACTAACAGATATTCCTTGTCTGCATTTTCAAATAAAGGCTTTGCAAACTCTGCCGCATCCCATGCACTGCGAAAATAAACACTTTCATTCCAATACGATTTCTCACGGACTGCGATAGTCCGTATGACGGAAACTCCGTTCTCTTCCAGTTCTACTACATTCTGTAATGTCTTCTTTACCATTTCTTTAGTCCTCCTTTGTGATTTCCTCGATTGCCACCGCAATAACGCCTAAGATTGCGATTAATATCTTCCCCATTCAACTTTAACCTCCTTTTCTGCATAAAATTAGAGCAGAATCCCAAAAGATTCTGCTCTATTAGATACTGTTTCATTGTTATAATATATAATTGAAAATTAGTGCTTTTACTTAGCCATAGCAATACTCCTCCACACTTACAGCTTTACTCTTGAATTCTCTATTGATAATTTTTTGTATAGGTCCATCATACTATGTAGCGAATAAGAAATTGTTGGCATTAGCCACCTTTTTCATTCTATTGTAAAAGAATATTATAAAATTTCATCAAAAGCCATTCGAAACATTCCAACCGAAGTAATAACTAACCAAAATGTCGTTGAAAAATCAAACCATTTTGTAAAAAAGGCGTATATCAAAAAAGCACCTGACCACAGCATCAACATTTTTATTTGCATTAACAGGAATGTTGATGCTTTCCATAAATCTTCTTTTTCTTCCAAGAAACTATATGCTGCAGCACATATGCCGAAGAAAACAATTGAAAAAATAATATAATGATCCATCTGTTCTACGGTTCTACAATACTGAACGTACAAGATAGCCAAGGCAAACCTAGAAGACAAATCACAAAGAAGTTCTATTAGGGTCGTCTTAAAGTGTCCAATCAACACAATCAGCGTAGCACAAATAAGTAACCATATCGCAAATTTATTAACTGTAACTGCTTTCATAAATAAAAACTTTTGTGCCTCACCGGATATCTTTTCAGCAATATTTCCAGCAAATAAAAAAGCAAAAAAAAGTCCAGACAGAATAGCAATCACATTCCTTGTTTTACCAGAAATATTCACTTCTTTGAATGTTTTTCCAGAAGTCGCATAATTAGCTGATTGTTTTTGTGTTGGCTCAGGTGCAATATCATATTGTTTCGTTCTGATTTCCTGCACCTTTTCCATGTACTGTGGGAGATATCTTACCGTTTCTTGATAGGTTGTTTCAAATTTTTCTGAAATAGTTCCTTCTTCTGAAAGAATTGGTGTATCAATAACGGTTTTGATAGTTCCTGCTAGTGAACGGGTGACAGAAATCAACTTCTGTTCATCCTTTGTAAAATCCTCTGAGGTTATTTTCCTGCCCCGAATCGTAGATATCTTTTTATTAATTACACCCGCAGACAACTCAGAACATTCGGAAAACATTTTATTGTTTAGACAATCTAAAAGTTCGTAAAACGTATTGGATTTCTGTACTACAGCCTTACACAATGCTTCTGAAACTTTCATTTTTTCCGAAGCTGCTTCCGCTTCTGCATACATGGTATTTGCTTTTTCCAAATTTTCATCTGCTTTCTTGCTAGCTGACATACCTGTAAAGAAGAGAGCCGGGACAGCAATTGCTGCCAAAGGAGTAAATGTCGCACCAAAAGATAATGCCGAACTAGCAAACGCACTTACTAACCCCACATGACCTGCAGCGAAGGCCGACCCAGCCAGTGTTAACTGTCCCGTTACAATAGGCAAGGCACCACTTGCTGCTAAAGCGACTACTGTTCCAGTAGCCGCACCTGTTACCCCACTTGCAAAAGAAGCAGCATAAATATTGGTTAACTCACGTATTTCAATTGCTCCTTCCGAATCAATAGAAAACTTTGAAAGTTCATTTAGATGGTTAGAATTTTTAAATTCTATATTTTTTATTTTTTCATATGCATTTAGGAATTTTTTCATAGAATTTTCAAGAACATCCTTTTTTGCATACCCTAACTTTGCAAGAACTTGCTCTGTTTTTTTCTGTTCCTGTTCTAAAGATTCTTTTGCATCGTTATATAATTTTTGTGCATCCTGTGAAATGGCTTCTGCTTTTTCATTTGTTTCTTTTGCACTGATATGACCTCCTATACCAGCTATTCCTGCTGCTGCTGCTGCAACTCCTGCTATAATAAATGGAATAGGCATAAATTCACCTCCTAAAAAATATCAACTTCATCACTATCTAAAAAAGTACAAAATTCATCAACAGAGTCAAAATAGACTTTTCCTCCAAGCTTTCTCGTGATTTCATTTGCACCGGCAATGACACCCTCTGCATCACCCGTTTCATATGCTACGTACATAGCAGACGTAACAGAGTCAAAAAACTCTTTATATTCTTTGAAGTACGCTTCACAGTAAGCTTCAAATTCCAGCCGAAATGCTTTTGCCTGCTTTGCTGCGGCATTACATTCTTCTATTACTCGCATACGTTCTTCATGCTCCATCTGTTTTACTCGAAGATCTTTTGTTAGTACATTGTATAAATTACTGGTTAACATCGAGCCAACCAGAGCACCAACCGCACCACCTACAATCGGAATAGGTATGAGTGCCTGTCCAACCGCCATAGAATAGCCCATAGTAGCCAAATTGACACCTTTATCTCCTAATTGTAGCAAACACTCTTGAGTTGTAATTTCTCCGTTTCCCCATTTTACTATGGTATCGCCTGTAATTATAACCGCTGAAATTAAATTGCCTGGTACATTATTTTTAGCTAATGCTTGTATGAATTCAGAACCAGAGTAGGACAATGAATGAGAAACAACCGTCATTCCACCGCCTAATGCATATCCCGTTACCGCAGCTTTTCCAGCAGCTTTCACTGTATCGGTTAAAGCCTCCTCACCTGTTTTTTCTCCTTTGATAACCGATACTATGTTCATAATACCTGACATGGTAAATGCCGTAACACCCGCATTTGTTGCTCCGGATTTGCCTGCTTCGTGAGCAGTTCCCATAGCATTTTTAACACTTTTCTTAAAAAGTTCCTGCTGATTTCTTTTGGATGCTTCTTTGCCGACATCTCGAATCTTCTGTTTTACTTCCTCTATATTTTTATCCGGTTCGAGAAGTTCTTCCAACCCCTCCATTCTTCTCTTATCATTCTTCCATTCTTCTTGTGTACTTCCGCCCTTTCCATATCCCTTGCTTCCCTGATTTTCTTTTCTGGAAATTGTCTGCAAATTTTCAGGATCATTTACCACATCACGGCAATCCTTTGTTGTTGCAAAAGGATTTTTCCGTGCTTTCTTCATAAACTCATTGATAGGTTCAATATGATCTGCTTCTGCAGCATGTTCCTGCCACTTTTCGCCATACTTTATTTTTGCATCCTGTTGCTTTTTGAATAATTCTTTCCCTGTATATGGATCTTTCACTGTTTTTCCATCTGCAAAAGCACGATCCATTGTTCTCTTGTGTGCGGTAGGATCATCATAAAATTCTTTTCTTGTCCGAGGATTGTAGTCCGGCTTATAATATTTTTCACCTGCTTGTTTTACAGAGTCTTTTATTGATGCATTCATTGAAACATGTGCACCTGTTTTACTTCTATCATCATCCTCTTCTTCCTTAGATTTCATATTTGTAAATAAATTTGAAAAAGAATCCGTATATTTCATTTTTTATCCACCTTTAATCTAAAACCAATTGATTTAATCTAACTTGCAGAGAAATATAGTCTTGCATTACAGTTTCACAATTCGTTTCAAACGCTTCACCGATTCCAAAAATTCTTATCATTTCTTCTATGATTTTTTTCTCGGTATCATCGTAATGATTATCAATCATCGCTAATCCGATTAATTCGAAGATAAAAATTTTTTTAACCTGCATATTACTTTCCCTATTGATATATTGAATCAATTCATCCATAGGTTTCATCATTGTTTTCTCATCAAATACACATTGCATTTCCTGACAATAATAATCTATTGCGACTTTTTCTGTTTCATTATAAACTCCATCAGCAAATGCCAAATGGTGTACCATGCCTAAAAAAGCTTCTTTCTCTCTTTCATTTAACAGTGCTAAATACATCGCTATATCCCCCTTTTTTTAATTTGTCGCAAGCTTTACGATTTAACTCATAATACTCTTCTAAGGTCATGCTATTTTTAAAGAACCTTTCATAACTTTTATCAATATTGCATTTATCAGGCCGATTCTCATAAATGGTGCATAAATTTGTAATATCATCAAAATACATACAAATTCCGTCACCCCTGTCTAAATCAGAATAAGTTTCAGACTGAGCAAGACTTCTACAGCATAGGCCACAGCAATCACATGGAAACATATCTTCACACACCTACCCGTAAAACACATAAATGTTATTACAAAGTCTGTAATAACAAAATAATTTCTTAAAATCATTTATATTAACTTTTTTTGAAACCTAATATAAACAAATACAGTATATCAAGATTTTATCTGTTTGTCTTGAAAATCATTTGAAATTGTATAATTCACATTTTCGAGTACGTTCCCGTCATTCATAATTTATATTTTCCCTCGTTCCATATACATTTTCTGCATTTTTTCTATTTCATTCTTCATATCTTCCAGAACTTTTTGAGGACCAAGAACTTGAATCCATGCTCCTTGTGATAGCAATGTCATTATCGTTCCTTTGCTATATTCAACTTCTGTTAATATCTCAACTCCCTGATTTGTTTCATTCTTAATCCTGCAATTGGGAAATAAATCAAGTATTGCTTGAAGAGATGGGCCTGTATATAGAAGTCTCAATGTTATCCTCTCTCCCATAAACATTTTCTGGCTGTATAGATTGGCTTCCGCATACTTCATCTGTTCTTGAAACTTCATATGAAATGTTTCATTTTTTATATTCATATCTTTTATACGGTCAATCCTATAGTAAATCACTGAAGAATCTCTCATATCTGCTCTACAAGCCAGCAAATAAAAATAATGGTCAGAAAAAACAACGGATATTGGATACAATTCTCTTTCTACTATACTTTTATCTAATCTCTTATAAATAATCTTAATGATTTGGTGTCCTCGTATGCTTCCTTCTAATTTCCATATTTTTTTTGCTATATTACCTTCCGTCATAGTAATTGAATGATAGTGTTCTATTTCATTTTGAGTTATTTCTTTTAATACCCCCTGTTCTTCCCCACTACTATAAACAAAAAGATTCTCCATTAATTCAGTTAGTTCTTTACATTCAACAGCCCTGCTTCCCGATAAAATTTTTATAATCAGCAATATTTGTTCTGGCTGTAACAATTCTTTTTTTGTAAAAGCATAACTGTTATCAGTTTTATTATACTCAAGTGTCATGTCCCCTACCATATCACGATTTTCTGCCAAAAAATTTCTTATGATTGAAATATCTCTATTAATACTCTTTGTTGACACTTGATACTTCTCTGCTAGTTTTGCGACAGATACTTGGTTTCCCACAAGCAGTTGATATAAAATTGATAAAATCCTTATCTTCTTCTCCATATTTTCAAACAAATCCATTTCTTTTTTGATAAATTCATATTACCAAATCTATAGGACATACCTATGTCCCTCTATATTATTTAAACCGTATTTCATTTTATATTTAACACCATACGAAGTAAATCATATCGTTATTATTATACGATATTAAATATTATTCTACAACGTATTGTCGAATAGAATTAACGATGTATCAATAAAATAAGGCGGTGTAGTAATATGATTAATGTTTTAGAACGTATTACCCATTTCAGAACTCTAAAAGGCTGGACAGAATACCAGCTTGCTGAAAAGTCCGGATTAACACAATCCACGATTTCTTCATGGTATCGCAAAAACATGATTCCCTCCATTCCTTCGTTAGAAAAAATTTGTACGGCTTTTGGAATTACTCTTTCCCAATTTTTCGCTGATGAATCAGATACCTTTGCATTGACAGACCTGCAAAAGAAATTTATCATTGAATCCAACCGTTTCACATCTCAACACCAAGAAGCACTCATCCGGTTTTTTCAAACATTATAAAAGAGGTACTCTTCTTATTTGTACCTCCTTTATCTGCACTCCATCATTACCTGAACTGCATATCGAAAACCACGTACAAAACCAGCTTCTTCTCCCACCCCTGCTGCTTTAAATGCTATATCAAACCCATTTTCTCTCGCTTTTTCACCTTCCGTATCACTCTTCAATACTTCCCGGATTTCTTTCTTTAGCCATACACTGATCTCGTCTTCTTCTCTGTCTCTTGCCTGTTCTATATAAATTTCTCTTATCTTTTCGTACATAACTTTTGTTCTCCCTTCCCAGAATGTACTTACGTTCCGAATTACATAAAAACAGCCAATGAAGCTTCCCTCATTGACCATTTCCACTCATTCTAATCCGTATCCCTTTTTCTTCTTTCCTCATTATATTTCTTCTTTTTATTTATATATCTCACCTTTGCACGGGGACAATATTTGCCACAATGCTGACAATACGTCGTATGTTGTGCATCCCTTCCCTTTTTACACTGCCCCAACGCAATATAATATCTGCATGGAATCTCCCTGTATTTTGCCATAGCTACGCTCCTTTACTTACTTCCGTCCTTGAAGTTGTAAATCGGTTTCAAGATTTTCTGAATTTCTACTGTATCCTGAATCTGTTCTGCAATCTCTTCCATTCCACGATAGGCAAACGGAGCTTCGTCTAAAGTTTCCTTTCCAATACAGGAACAGTAAATACCTTTCATCTCTGCCTTGAATTGCGAAACTGTGTGCTGCTTCCGAATCTCTTCACGGTTCATAATCCGACCGGAGCCATGAGGAGCAGACTCATTCCACTCTGCATTTCCCAAGCCTTTCCCTAATAAAATCCCTGCCTTCATGTGAATCGGAATAGCTACGATTTCATCTTTCTTTGCAGAAATTGCACCTTTTCTTAGCATCAGCACATCTTCTGTCTGCTCCACGTAATTATGAGGAATGGAGAAATTTTCTTCCACTTTCCACTTCATTCCTTTTGCCAGTTCATCTAAAATGCAGGCTCGATTCAGTTCTGCAAATTTTTGTACAATCTGAATATCATGCAGATAGTTCTCCATCAGATCACCGGATAAATACGTCAGTTCATACGGGATTTTTATACCTTGTTCTTGAAATATTTTCTGTCCCTCCCGCAGGTAATATTCCGCCACTTCTTTTCCAAGATGACGGCTGCCTGAATGAATTGCTACATAAAGACGTCCATCTTCATCTTTCTCAACCTCAATGAAATGGTTCCCACCACCAAGCGTTCCAAGACTTAAATCTGCTTTTTCCTCATTGAGCGCTTTTCTGCAATATAGCTCTGAGAAATCAAATGTTTCCGAAAATCGGTGCGGTCGCTTCCTAACCTGAAAACCGGAAGGTACTTGTTCCCGAATGATTGTATCCAGTTTTTGGAACTCGATCTTCTTCTGTTTCAATTTTGCAATGGTAATCCCACAACCTATGTCAATCCCCACGACCATAGGCATAATCGTTTCTCCTATGGTAGAGGTAAATCCAATCGTTCCTACCCTGCCCGGATGGACGTCCGGCATTACCCGAATCTTGCAATTCTGAAATGCCTGCTGGTTGCAGAGAAACTGTATCTGTGCCAAAGCGTATGTTTCTACGTTGTCTGTGAATATGTTTGCCGAAGTATAGACTCCATTTATTACTTGCATAATCTTTCCTTTCTTTTTAACAGGTATTTTTTCGTAAAAAAGGGTACAAAAAAACACCTCTGTCATTCAGAAGTGCAGATTATCCAAGTATGAAAATGGATTCAGATATTTTAAAATGATTTATCTGAAATGTAATTTATATCCTGCCACCCATAAGGATAATCCGACTTCTTTTTTCTTCTATTAAGTTATTGTGTGTATTCATTATCTGTTTCATAATTATCCTCCTTTCGTGGCTGTTGTTATTTTCCTACACGATAAATATAATACTTCCGTTACTTCATGTCAATGAAAATATTCTTAAATCTGCATATACTCTGCAGTATGCTCCAGCTTATAATTCTTCAGAAATTTCTTCGTGTAAACCATAGCGCCACTCTCCTTCCCACATACAATCTCCCCCTTGGCATTCTGATATGTAACAGGCTGCAAGGCAATGTTATAATAGACGCCTAAAATCTCCGCTACTTGATACATTAAAGTCCAGAAATTAATCCTGCAAACAGATAGATTCATAAGATTTACAGGATTGATAATCCAGTGCACATGCTTATGGCTCGGTTTATCCTCATGCAGAAAACAAATATTCTGATACTCTGTAAAACAACCATAATTGAGCATGTTCATGATGCTAACAACTGTACTTTTATCAACATCTGATTCATAATTTTGGGAATCAAATGACAAAATATAGTGCAAAGCTCTTGTATGTAATTCCTTCACTCTTCTAGTTTGATGATATAAAAATTGGTAATAAATAGCTTCAATTCCAAGCGGATATAATTTATTATTCATTGTAGATGCCGTACAATGATTGTAACTATAAAACAATAAATTTCTGAGATCTCTAGGTTTTCGATAAACACTACATTGATCTTTTTCTTCCGTCTGTTCCATATTTTTTGCTACGATAAACATTGCCACAGTACAGTCACCCACTCTCTTAATTTTATACATTCAGAATAAATATCAGAGTCCTCAGATACTGTATTCATGATTGTTACTGTTGAAGAAGACACTCCATTTAATGCTTCTACTGCTTTTGGACTATATATATCATCTTGGTCTTTTCTGATTAGGTACCTTATATAATTCGTTTTATCTAAATTCCTCCTCTTTAATTGCTCTTCTAAACATCTATAATCTTCTAGCGATAATTCTACATATAATGCTTTCTTTTTTTCATCTTTCATAATGATTGCTCCTTTTTAAACAGTTTTCACCCAATATGGCAAAAGTCTATGCCATATTGAATGATTGATTTTAAAAGCTCATCCAAGCTCTCATTACTTCTTTGTTAATTATCATTTCTTTTTAATTTTTATTTAGTCTCTTTATGAATTTTTTCTTGTTAATTGATTCTTTCAATCACATAAACATCTGATTAATATTTAGAAATGAAAGGGGGCTTCCTTAATGAATACAGAGACCTTTGAATACTTAATAACAATCGAAGAGCTTTGTGAAATTTTATCAATCGGAAAAAATACTGCTTATCGCTTACTGAACACAAAAGAAATTTCCGCATTTCGCATTGGCCGCATTTGGAAAATTCCAAGAGCATCTGTCACCGCCTATATTAAATTGCACACACCCTCATTATAAAACAACCGGACTGAACAATCAGTCCGGCATCTCTTTTCAGCCTTTATTCTTTTTTTAAATAAATCTTTTTCAATTCATCTAAAACATAACTTTTACTTTTTGTTTCCATCTCCGCCTTTTCAAGCCGCATTTCGACCATCTCTGTCAATGCTCGATTCACCCGATTTTGAAATTCTTCCAAGTTCTGTTTCAATGGTATATGTACTTCTACTTTTATTTCCTTTTTTCTACGTGGCATGTCATCAGTCCTCTCAGGCTGTTATAACAATGTATGAACAGCGCTTTCGTTTTACCACGTAGTTTCCTCATCTGTAATTTTTTATTCTCAAATCC
>SKEA01000229.1_pt1 | contig 60951 bp, 56 predicted proteins | sample 4826601 | NCBI WGS metagenome assembly SKEA01 (sample SAMN11008821, study PRJNA524170) | human gut metagenome | biome: Human fecal sample; material: Feces; isolation source: fecal sample from pouch patient p13, p53 | host: Homo sapiens | place: Israel: Tel-Aviv | collected 2016-07-06 | reverse complement strand
ATATAAACTAGCTTTAATATAACTGCTTTCTCTTTATTACATCGCTTAAATTATAATATCTATTTTTCTATATTAAAAAAATGGAAGTGTCATATTAGACACTTCCGTTCTTATTATTCTCCTACATAATAGTTCATATCATTTTCAATAAAAAACTGTTTAATCCTCTCCGCTTTCTTTTTATCATTATCAAATTGAGCCGTATAATATTGTTCCATAATTTTAGCAAAGCAATTTTTAGGTTCGTGACTTAACTGTCTAAGTAAAGAAAGAGCTAATTTTATTTCTTTTTCATCTTTATCATGCTCATGATAAGCTAATCCCAAATAGTTTACAGCAATTGCAGATACCAATTCTTGCTGAACATCCAAAACATCTTTCATTGAATAATATTTACTAAAAATAGTATTAATAATAAATTTTAAGTCCTCTATATTAAAAAATGGCATAGCCATCGCCAATAGCCGTAACGAGTTTTCATTCCAGTCTTTTGTTTTAAATATTTGCTTTTTTATATCTGCTTTTTCTCTATCTGAGAGTTCATTCAAACTATGCGTTAAATATGCTTTTATTACAATTGCCTGTGTTTCTAAATTTAGAATTTCACCAGTTTGTGCTTCTTCTTTTAATTGCTTTTGTAATTCAGAAAGTTGCTCTAGATCTTTGTGATAATAAGCTCTATGTAATTTAGATAAATATACTCTAGAAATATATTTTTATCATTTATCTTCTGATTTGTCCCAATTTGGCTAAAAAACCGAGAAACATCAATATCATGTAGCCGCAAAATTTCTATTAAATCAATAGCTTTAATTTCATGTTGACCGCGTTCAACTTTAGAATAATAAGACTTGGTCAAAATGTTACCGGCCATCTCCGTTTGGGTTAATCCCAAATCTTTTCGTTCTTTTTTTAAAGCTTCACCAATTGTCATATTTACTCACCATGTGCAAAAACTCGTGTAGCCTTAATCGCACGTTGCCAGCCATCGTATAATTTCTTTCGTTCTAGGTCGCCCATCTTAGGTTCGAAAGCCTGACCAATGGTAAAGACGTGCTTCAATTCATCAATGTTCTTCCAGTATCCTACAGCAAGGCCAGCTAAAAATGCGGCACCCATACTAGTTGTTTCAAGCACCTTGGTACGTTCAATCTTTTTACCTAAAATATCTGCTTGGAATTGCATCAAATAGTTATTGTTACTTGCACCACCATCAACGCGAAGAGCTGGAATATCAATACCAGAGTCTTTTTGCATTGTATCAACTACGTCTCTCGTCTGATATGCAAGTGATTGAAGCGTTGCTTTAATCATATCTTTGTCAGTAGTTCCACGTGTAACACCAAAAATTGCACCACGTGCTTCCGCATCCCAATATGGCGCACCAAGTCCCGTAAATGCAGGTACAACATAGACTTCATTCTCTGAAGTTGATTCATATGCGGCCTTTTCAGAATCAGGAGCATTCTTGATTAGCTTCATTGAATCGCGCAGCCATTGAATCGCACTACCTGCTACGAATATTGAGCCTTCCAGCGCATAAGTAATCTTGCCATTTATGCCATAACCAATCGTAGTAAGCAAATTATTGTTAGAAGTTGTCGGCTTATCGCCTGTATTCATCACAATAAATGCACCTGTCCCATAAGTGTTTTTCACCATACCTGGCTTTAAAGCAAGTTGACCAAATAATGCAGCTTGTTGGTCACCTGCCATACCAGCGATTGACACTTCTCCACCAAAGAACATATATGATGCAGTTGTTCCATAAACCTCTGAATTTGAGCGAACTTCCGGCAACATTTTTTCTGGGATATTGAGCAAATTCAAAATTTCTTTATCCCACTTTAAGGTATGAATATTAAACAACATGGTTCTAGAAGCATTAGTATAATCCGTTACATGCTTTTGACCATCAGTTAATTTCCAAACAAGCCAGCTATCAATCGTACCAAATAATAATTTACCTTGTTCTGCTTTTTCTTGTGCACCTGGAACATGATCAAGAATCCAGCGAATTTTAGTTGCACTGAAATATGGATCAACAATCAAACCTGTTTTTTCTCTAATTAAGTTGCTGTAGCCATCTTTTTTCAGTTTTTCGGCTAAATCAGTTGTTTGACGTGACTGCCAGACAATTGCATGATAAATTGGTTTACCGGTATCTTTATCCCAAACCACAGCAGTTTCACGCTGGTTCGTAATGCCAATTGCTGCAATCTGGCCTGGCCAAATACCTGATTGAATAAAGGCATTAGCTATTGTAGTTTGCACGGCCATCCAAATTTCATTAGCATCATGTTCAACCCAGCCAGGTTCTGGAAAGTATTGGGTGATTTCTTTTTGAGCTGAGACAATTTCATTACCATTATGATCAAAAATAATTGCTCTAGTTGAAGTTGTTCCTTCATCAATTGATAAAATGTATTTTTCTTTCATAATTATTCTTCCTATCAAAAGCGCTTTCTTATTAGTTTACTTTTTTTAGGATGCAGATTCTAGCAGTTGCACAATTAATCGCGTTATAATTTTTATTGAATATTTTAAAGTAAGAGAGGCCTTCAAATTAATGACAGATCAAAATCAAAAAATTGCAGTAACTATTGCTGGTAATGACAGCGATGGTAGCGCGGGGATGCCTGCAGACTTACATTCATTTTTTGCACGTGGCGTTTACGGTATGGGGTTATTAACCGCTGCTGTTGCTGGTAATACAACTGGAATTTATGCAGCAGAAGTAATGCCCGTTGACTTTATTCAAAAACAATTCGATGTTTTAGCTGATGACTTTACAATTAATGCTGCTAAAACCGGTATGGTTGCCGATTCTAAGGTAATGAACGTTGTTGCCGATAATCTTGAAAAATATGACTTCGGTAAAATTGTTATCGATCCCGTAATCTCTACTAAACATGGCAACACTTTAATGGACGATGATTCCTATAATACTTTTATTAAACGTCTTGTGCCGCTTGCCGATATAATTACGCCTAACTTCTATGAACAAAAGAAATTAACTAACCTTGAATTAAACAATCTTAATGAGGTTAAAAAAGGCGCTAAAATGTTGCAAGATATGGGTGCTAAGAACGTTTTGATGAAAGGACGCCATGATGGTGATCAAACTGAAGTAACTGATCTTTTGCTTACCGAAGACGGCCAATTTCATACCTTTACCAAGTCATATTTTAAGACTGATCGTGTAAACGGAACTGGCGATACGTTATCCGCAGTTATTGCAGCAGAACTTGCTAAAGGTAATGATTTAATTGATAGTGTCAAGATTGCTAAAGACTTTACCTATGAGGCAATTTCACACCCAATTAATGTTGGTTCAAAGTTTGGCCCAATTAATCATTTGGCTGCGCAGAAAAATAATAATGAATAATATGAATGGAAATTTGCAAATTATATAAAATAAGAGATTAGGACTGCTCAAAATCCTAATCTCTTACTTTTTTATCTTTAAAAATTTACTTTCAGAAACATAATCAATTGTTTTAACGTATTGACCCTTATGATCGATCTTGATGTATTTTCTACTTGGATCATAGCCAGTTATTTCCTTTATCTTGTAACTACGATTTTTACCACTCTTAGGATCAATTATTTCCACATTTACATATTGTTGTGTTTTTTCAGGAACTTGAGCATAACTAACAGTTTCGCTAACAAAAGGATTTAGTCTATCTACAATCGCATCATGCTTTTTAACACAAGTTGCTGCTTCAGCAATATAAGGACTAACCCGATTGATCATCGGACTATTTACAGATACAAATAAAGTTATAATCACTACCAAAACAGATAATGCCCCAACTAATGCCACCTTTTTATTTTTCATAATATTCCTCCACTAATTTTAGTATTAATTATAGTTTACCAAAATCTAGTCGAAGAAAGCATGGGATTTTAATCTCGTGATGAATTCGATCCCTTTAAAAAACTAGTGTTCTGTTTTTCCTTTTGGTATAATTTTCATTAAAAAAAGAGGGGGAACAAATGTGCTGAAAGGAATCAAGCTGCGCTTATATCCTAACCAAACTCAACAGGATCAGCTTTGGCAAATGTTTGGCAATGACCGCTTTGTCTGGAACAAAATGCTGGTCATGATGAATGAACGCTATCAAAACAATAAGGAATTGCCTTTCTTATCTAAGTTTAAATTGAATTATTTGCTTAAACCGTTAAAGAAAGAATATCCTTTTCTAAAAAACAGCGACTCTTCCAGTCTGCAGGTTGAAGCTAAACCGGCAGAGCAATTCAGGCAAACTGGCAAACAGATTGGAATCGATGTTGGAGTGGCTGATCTGGCTACTCTGTCCAATGGACTTAAATATCTTTCTTTTGATGGTTCTTATTATGAAAAGAAAACTGTTAATTGGCAAAAGAAGTATTCACGTAGAAGGTATTTGGCTCAGATGCTTTGTCTGCAGGATAAACAGCGCAAGACACTCTCTCCTAGAAGTCTGGACAGCTTTTCAAACTGGAAAAAAGCTCAAAGGACTAAAGCAGTCTGTCAAGCTAAAGTAGCTGCTCAGCGTAAAGATTATCTTCACAAGCTGACAACACACCTAGTTAAACAATATGATGTAATTGTGATTGAAGATTTGAAAGTCAAGAATCTTCAAAAAAATCATCATTTAGCTAAATCAATCGCTAATGCGTCCTGGAGCATGTTTAGGCAAATGATGGAGTATAAGTGTCAATGGTACGACAAGAAGTTAATTGCTGTTGATCCAAAGAATACTTCAAGGATTTGTTCTAAATGCGGCTATAACAGCGGAGAAAAGCCACTGGATATTCGTGAGTGGAGTTGCCCTAACTGTCAAACACATCACGATAGAGATATTAATGCGGCAGTTAATATCTTAAATAAAGCAAAACCTGCGTTGTAGAGTTTCAGTTCGTACAACACACAGGGCATTGAAGAGCTAAATGGTCAGGAACTGGCCATGGTAAATAACTGAGTTCCGTGAGTTAGGTATGGTAACAGTACCAGTAAGATCCTAAACACTACTTAGTGTTCCCAGAACCCCGGTACTTTAGTGCCGGTGTAGTTCATATTCTTAATTAATTAAAGATAGTGGAGTACATGATTTTGAGATCTTTTATCGCAAAATCTTTTCGTTTTAGGTTATACTAAGGACAATGAATTTCTAGTAAATTAAGGGACGATAAAATGAGTGATAAATTAATCAAAATTGCATATCTTTACGAAGATTTGATGAACACCTACGGCGATTCTGGCGATGTTAAAATCCTTAGTTTCTTACTTAAACGTGAAGGATACGACACACAAGTGGATAACATTTCACTTGGTGATGAATTTAACGCTTTTGACTACGACTTCGTATTCTTTGGTGGTGGCCAAGACTTTGAACAAACTGTTGTTGCTAAAGATTTACCAAGACATAAAGAAACACTTGAAAAATATATTAATGATGACAAACCTATGCTCTGCATTTGTGGTGGTTACCAACTTATGGGCAGTTACTACAAGACAAATTCTGGCGTAACTATCCCAGGACTCGATATTTTGCCATTACATACCGTCTTCAAGTCCGACAAGAGAATGATCGGTGATACACGTTACATGACCGAATGGGGCGAAGTTAAGGCATTTGAAAACCACTCCGGTCAAACTTATTTCGACGATACAGACAAGTTGCATCCCCTTGGCAACATGATTGAAGGTTACGGTAACAACCCACAAGACCACGTTGAAGGCTTGCGTTACCGTAATTTTATCGGATCATACTCACATGGTCCACTTCTAAAAAATACTAACGTAGCTAATGCAATCATGAAAATGATTATCGCTTGGCACAATGAAAGAACGAATAAACCTGCTACAGTAACCGAATAAAGCAAAAAGAACAACCGGATGATTTCCGATTGTTCTTTTCTTTTGGCTTATTTTTCAATTTAATTTAATACACGCTTAGCAGCTGATGGATAGAAGTATACGCTCAATGCTTGCTTTCTTACACCCTGACTAGGCGTTGCAGCGTGAACATATTGCCCATCGCCAACATAGATACCCACGTGGTAAGGAGCTGAGGTTGAGCCCCAGAATAATAGGTCACCCTTTTTAAGATGATTCATAGAAACACGCTTACCTTTAGTTACTTGTCCATAAGTAGTTCTAGGTAATGACTTATTAGCAGCGGCCTTATAAACGTATTGAGCTAAGCCTGAACAGTCAAAAGCAGAGGGACCAGTCGCACCATATACATAACGCTTACCCACTTGCTTTTTAGCGAGTCCAGCAACGGCATTACGCTTTTCAGCTTTACTTTGAGCTGCTTGAGCAGTTTGAGTAAGAGCAGGTACATTAATAAATGAAATTCCTGTAAAGAATAATGATAATACTGTTGCAAGCTTAACTAAACTACGTTTAAAATTCAATTTATTTGTCTCCTTATTATTTCTTGTAAGTCAAATGATGTGTTTCATCACTCAACGATTTAAATAATACATAAGAAATGTTACAGCAATGTTTTAAAATCACTACTATACAATTAAGCAATGTGACAAATAATATTGTATTTTGTAATTTTGATAAGATCTGACTTATGCCTCATCATGTTCTTGACGAATTCTTTTTGGTACAAAATTTAAGGCCATTGCGGCTAAAACCACTAGAATTGAACCTACCCAATCCATTGGCATCATTACTAGTCCAAAGCATATAACTGATCCCACTGTTGCAGAAAATGGCTCAAATGCATCAAGCAAACTAGCTGTTGATGGCACAACATAACGTAAAGCATTGGCCATAATTTGAAATGGAATAATTGTTCCAATAACAATGACCGCACCTGTATAAAACCAAACAGCTGGTTTATTAGGAATAGCTTGAAATTGCGGATGAATAATCACTAAACTAATCCCCGCAAATAACATCCCCCAGCCTGTTACCACCATACTAGAAACTCGTTTAACAATATTAACGGGAATTAATGTATAAGTGGCTTCTCCCACAGCTGAAAGAAGTCCCCAAAAAAGTGCAACTGGTGTAATAGCTAAATGATTAAATTGTCCATGTGTTGAAAGCAGGAACACCCCAATAAAAGCGCAAATAGCTGCCAATATATCCAATCTACGCATAACTTGCTTATGGGTTAAAGCTAAATAACCTAATACAAAAAATGGACCGATAAATTGTAAAATTGTAGCTATTGACGCATTGGCCACCTGAATACACATGAAATAGAATAATTGCACAGGTAATAAGCCAAATATTCCGTACGCTAAAATAACCCAGGCATCATGTCTATTTTTTAATGTAGCTACCGGTTTTTGCTTTAAAATAGCTGCCAATATCAATAAAACTATTCCAGAAACTATCAAGCGAATTTGCGTTAACCACATTGGCGTAATTTTAGAACTAATGTTAAAAAGTCCTTTAGCAAAAAGACCTGATATTCCCCACATAACAGCAGCCATTGCGGCTAAAAATGTCCATAGTCTTCTAGTCTTGGCTTTTTCCATCTAATTTACCTTTCTTTTTCTTAGGTGAAATATTCAAAGCCATTGCAGCTAAAACAACCAAGATTGAACCAATCCAATCCATTGGTGTCATTACTAAACCAAAGCAAAGCACTGACCCAAGGGTCGCAGAAAATGGTTCGAAGGCATCGAGCAAGCTGGCCGTTGAAGCTTTAATAAATCTAAGTGAATTGGTCATTAATTGAAATGGAATTAATGTTCCAATTACAATCACTGCCAACACATCAAGCCAAACATGTGGTGTATTTGGAATATGCGGCATTTGTGGATGCACAATCATTAAACAAATACCCGCAGATAATAATCCCCAGCCTGTTACGACTAAACTTGAAACACGTTTTAAAACCCCAATTGGAATTAAAGTGTTGGTTGCCACACCTACAGCTGAAAGAAGTCCCCAGAATAAGACACTTGGCGTAATTGCCAAATGATTAAAACGGCCGTGAGTTGCTAGAAGAACCACTCCAATAAATGCAAAAATCGCAGCAATCACATCGATACGGCGCATTACCTGCTTATGAGTAAATGCAAGATAGCCCATTACAAAAAATGGACCCACAAATTGTAAAATTGTTGCAATTGATGCATTAGCCTGTTGAACAACAATAAAATAGAATAATTGCACGGGTAATAAGCCAAAAATACCATAAGCAATAATTACCCAAGCATCATGCTTATTTTTCATTGTAGCAATTGGCTTTTGTTTCAAAATTCCAGCTACAATTAATAAAATAATACCCGAAGTTACCATTCTAATTTGTGATAACCACATTGGTGTAATATCTGAACTAATATTAAACAAACTTTTGGCAAATAAACCTGATATTCCCCACATGACACAAGCTAATGCAGCCAAAAATGCCCAAAGACGACGTTGTTTTTGTGTAACCATATTTCCTAATCCCCACTTTTTAAATAGCAACTCTTATCATAACAAAAACGAACTAGCGTTAACTAGTCTGTTAATTTTTTATTCATTTTTGACCATGTCTTTAGTAGGTACTAATTGCATGAAAGTTGCTACAATGATTAAAAAGCCACCAAACATATCCATTGGACCAAAGTCCGCATGAAGCAAAGTAACTGATAAGATTGTAGCAATTAATGGCTCAAATGCTCCAAGCATCCCTACAGTACTTGGATCAATATATTGAACACTAGATAAATACATTGTATAAGCAAGCAACGTACCACCAATAATGATATAAACAATCACTGAAATATCAACCGGTGTAAGTTTAGGCATTGGCTGAGTGAAATAATTTGGTAAAAAAGCAATACCAGCCATCAACATAGCTGTACCCACCACCGGAATAGTACCATATTTTTTAAATAAGCTTCCTGGCATTACTGTGTTAATCGCTTCTGATATTGCAGCGATTAATCCCCACAAACATGCCATCGGTGATAAAGCCAATTGGTCAAAGCGACCACCAGTTGCTAAAATAAATGTCCCACCTACAGCTACAAAGATCGAAATCAGATCTATTCGCCGCGGCAACATTTTACTTCTAATTGAAGAGTAAATAATGATGAAAACCGGTGCTAAAAACTGAATTACTGTAGCCGTTGGTGCATTACTATACTTAACAGCCACAAAGTATGAAAGCTGAGAGCTTCCCATTCCCAAAAAAGCAAACAAGATAAGCATAATCACTGCCTTTTTATCATGGAACATTGCTTTCACTTTATCCCAATACTTATAACAAGCATAAAGCATGAGTAATATACCTGAAAAAATGAGCCGTAATCCAACTAACCATGATGTATCTACATTAGTATTCGAAAATAAAAACTCTACCGCTGTACCTGATGCTCCCCAAAAACATGCACCAACTACAGCCAAAGTAATTCCGCGATAGCGCTGATTCACATTGTCACATCCCTTAAGCTTAATGTGAGTAATTTTAACATAGCCATTAAGGGGACTTCAATGTATAGATATCAAAGCTTAGATTGAAATGCCAAAATAAATGCTGCAATAGAACCGACAATGCCGATAAGTGCTTGTACTAACATATCACTGCGAGTGAAAGCAATGATTAAAAGCACTACAACAGAAATTACGCTAGAAATTTTTATTTGCTTTTTTGCCGCAAATAAGACGGAAATCGCAACTATGCATAAAATAATAATAGGAAAGAAATCCTCATAAAGCGCAATATTTTCAACTAAACTACTGGATTGTAATTTAGTTGGACTTTGAAAAATATCATTCGTCAATTTAAAACAAAAATTAATTGCCACACCAAGTATGACTCCAAAAACTGCTGTTTCAAATAAACGAACAAAAAATAATCTATTAATTCTAATGCTAGTGATCGTTTCCCATAATGTATCACGCTTTTTTAATTTTACGGCTGTATCATCTTTGGCAAAAATCCAACCAATTACTAAGTAAGCAGAAATTGCTATCCCTTGAAAAACAACTAAATGCATAAAAATAGCAAAGTTATAAATCAATGCCATCAACAAGATAAAAACATAAATAAATTCTCCAATTAAAATCTGCTTTCTGTATTTACGCATTCGCATCCAATGTGCCAACTCTTTTTGATTCATATGATCATCAATATTCCCATTCATACTTTCCACCCTCTTTTAATATAGTTTTAATAAAATTATATTACCTTTTCCCCAACTGTCCATACTAAAAAAATAAAAAACAGGACTTTTCTGTCCTGCCATAATTCGATTTTTTCTAATTTTCTTTTCTAAAAAATGGACTTAGTAAAGCAACAATTAAACCGTAAATAAAATACCACCGATATATATCAGCTAAATCTTGGTTTTGCACCCACAAAATTATTGCAATTACCGCCAAAAGTACGCCTAAAAAAATTGTTGAGCCTAAATTTTTATCAGTGAAAAAGCTAACCCCTGCACCTAAAGAAATTAAGGCAATTATACTAAATAACACAACAATAACCGGTCCCTTAGTTTGCACATCCATATCAAGCAAAGGAACATCAGTGAATAATTGCCAAACAAGAAAACCTGCCAAGGTAATGCCAGCAATTAAAACGACTAATCTAATAATAAAAGAAATAAATTTTTTCATAGTTTTCCCTTCTAAATATGTTTTATTGTACCAAAAAAGCGCTTGGATTTTTCCAAAACGCTTTTTGATTATTAGTCTAAACCACATTTCTTAAAAATATCATCTACATGACGTAAGTGATAATGGTAATCAAATGCATCATCGATATCTTCTTTTGAAAGATAATCCATAATTTCACTGTTTTCTACCAATGGTCTAAATTGTTTTTGTTCATTCCAAGATTTAGCAGTCAATTTTTGAACCATATCATAAGCTTTCTCACGAGAAAGACCTGCTTCATCAATCAATTTAAGAAGCACACGTTGTGAATAGATCAAACCATAAGTACGGTCCATATTCTTAAGCATAGTTTCTGGGAAAACATCCAAATTAGCCAAGATACGGTTAAAACGGTTAAGCATGTAGTCGATTGCAATTGTAGTATCCGGTAAAATTACACGTTCTGCACTTGAGTGTGAAATATCACGCTCATGCCAAAGAGCAACATCTTCATACGCAGTTACAACATGACCACGTATTACCCGGGCCATACCGCATAAGTTTTCTGAACCGATTGGATTTCTCTTATGAGGCATCGCAGAAGACCCCTTTTGACCTGCACGGAAATGCTCTTCAACTTCATGAATTTCACTTCTTTGAAGGCCACGAATTTCTGTTGCCCAGTTTTCAATACTAGTTGCAATAAGTGCTAGCATAGCGATGTATTCTGCATGTAAATCACGCGGCAAAACTTGACTAGTAATTGGTTGTTGAGTCAAACCAAGTTGTTTCATCACACTAGTTTCAATCTCAGGTGGAACATTAGCAAAAGTACCAACAGCACCAGAAATTTTACCAGATTCTACACCCTTTGCGGCGTATTCGAAGCGTTCAATATCACGGTTAATTTCTGCATACCAGCGAGCAAGCTTTAAGCCAAAAGTAGTAGGCTCAGCTTGCACACCATGAGTACGACCCATTTCCACAGTATACTTGTACTTCTTAGCCTTTTCAGCAATAGTCTTCTTTAATTCGTGTAAGTCTTTTCTGATAATTTCATCAGCTTGCTTTAAAAGAAAACCTTGTGCTGTATCAACAACATCAGTTGAAGTAAGGCCGAAGTGTACCCATTTCTTTTCAGCACCAAGACTTTCAGAAACAGTACGAGTAAATGCTACAACATCGTGATGGGTTACTTGTTCGAGTTCTGCAACACGTTCTGCAGTAAATGAAGCGTTCTTAGCAATCTTTTCTGCATCCTCTTCAGGTACTTCACCAAGTTCAGCCCATGCCTTAGTTGCAGCAATTTCTACTTCAAGCCATGCTGCATATCTATTTTCATCAGTCCAAATTTTTCCCATTTCGGGACGAGTATAACGTTCAAGCATAAATTACATTTCCCATGGATTCTTCAATACGATAGTTTGTTCACGGTCAGGTCCAACTGAAACAGTCACTAGTGGAACACCCACTAATTCAGAAATACGGTTCAAGAATTTCTTAGCATTTTCTGGAAGTTCATCCCAAGTCTTAACTTGAGTAATATCTTCTTCCCATGCTGGAAGTTCTTCATAAACTGGCTTACAACGGTAAAGTTCCTTTAAACTTGCTGGATAGTAATCAATCTTTTCACCATCAAGTTCATAAGCAGTACAAATCTTAATCTTGTCAAAACCTGAAAATACATCAAGCAAGTTTAAGCTAAGGCCATTGATACCAGCAACACGCTTTGAGTGACGAAGAGCAACGGAGTCAAACCAACCCACACGGCGTGGTCGACCAGTAACAGTACCATATTCATGAGCAATTTCACGAATACGATCACCAGTCTCATCAAGAAGTTCTGTTGGGAATGGACCTGCACCTACTCTAGTAGTGTAAGCTTTGCAGACACCAATTACAGTATCCAAACGGTTGGCACCAATACCGATACCTGAAGCAATACCACCTGAAATAGTGTTTGAAGAAGTTACAAATGGGTAAGTACCTTCATCAATATCAAGCATGATACCTTGTGCCCCTTCAAATAAAACCTTCTTATTTTGGTCAAGCGCGTCATTTACTAAAACTGAAGTGTCAGTAACGTATTTCTTCATTCTTTGACCATATTCATAGTACTTGTCAAAAATATCTTCAAATTTAAGAGCTGGTTTACCATAAACCTTAGTAAATAATTCGTTCTTAATTTCAAGATTAGTACGAAGCTTTTCTTCAAAAGTATCTTTTTCGAGTAAATCACAAACGCGAATACCTATTCTTGAAGCTTTATCCATGTAAGTTGGACCAATACCATTCTTAGTAGTACCAATCTTATTTTTACCCTTAGCTTCTTCTTGGTATTCATCTTGCTTAATGTCGTAAGGCATAATAATGTGAGCACGGTTAGAAATTCTCAAGCCACTAGTATCAATACCGTTCTTTTCAAGATTTTCAAGTTCACTAAACATAACTTCTGGGTTAATTACAACACCATTACCAATAACTGTGTTATCCTTAGCTGCAAAAATTCCTGAAGGAATTAAACGCATCTTGAAAGTCTTGCCATCAATATCAATGGTGTGACCTGCGTTATTACCACCGTTTGAGCGAACTGCCATTGCGGCATCTTTACTTAAAAAGTCAGTAATCTTTCCTTTACCTTCATCGCCCCATTGGCTCCCTACAACTGCAACTGCTGTCATTTGAAATTCACCTCATAAAAAATCTCTATAAATATTACGTATGATAGTCTAGCAATTTGTTAATTATTAGTCAATGCAAAAACCGAATTATTTTATTTTTAATTTATTTCATAGTTCGATTTTTATATTGACAAAAATACTTTTATCAAATATAGTAGTTCTCGTTTGGTAAGCAGAAAATAAAGGGAGCAAATCAAATTGAGTAATTATTTTAGTATGGAAGCCTTTGACTATGATGATATCCAACTTATTCCTAATAAAGGGATCATCAAAAGCCGACGTGACGCGGATACTAGTGTAAAGTTCGGAAACCGAACATTTAAAATACCAGTTGTCCCAGCTAATATGGAAAGCGTTATTGATGACAAATTAGCCGTATGGTTAGCAGAAAATGACTATTATTACGTCATGCACCGTTTTGAACCAGAAAAGCGTATTCCGTTTATTAAGATGATGCATGAAAAAGGATTATTTGCTTCTATTTCAGTTGGTATTAAAGACAGTGAATATGACTTTATTGATGAACTGGTCAAGCAAAATCTTAAGCCAGAATATATTACTATTGACGTTGCACATGGTCATTCTGTTTATGTAATCAAAATGATCAAGTATATTAAGGAAAAATTACCGAATTCTTTCCTTACTGCCGGTAACATTGCTACACCAGAAGCAGTGCGTGAATTAGAAAATGCTGGTGCCGATGCTACAAAAGTTGGTGTAGGTCCTGGTAAGGCATGTATTACTAAGCTTAAGACCGGTTTTGGTACCGGTGGCTGGCAACTAGCAGCGCTTCGTATGTGTAGTAAAGTTGCTTCAAAGCCCCTTATCGCAGATGGCGGTATTCGTCATAACGGTGATATTGCTAAATCTGTTCGTTTTGGCGCTTCAATGGTTATGATCGGCTCAATGCTTGCAGGGCACGAAGAATCTCCTGGTAACGTCATTAAGATTGATGGCAAAACCTTTAAACAATATTGGGGATCCGCTTCTGAAGTACAAAAAGGTGCTTACAAGAACGTTGAAGGTAAACAAATGCTTGTCCCATATCGCGGCTCAATTAAAGATACTTTACGTGAAATGCAAGAAGATTTGCAATCTGCTATTTCTTATGCCGGTGGACGTGAATTAAATTCAATTAAATTAGTAGACTACGTAATAGTTAAAGACAATATTTTTGATGGTGATAAGTAAATGACCAAAATATTGCATTAATCTTACTTTTCTATTAATTATTTAACAATAAGATAGTTTTATTCTTCTTTTTTCGATAGAATGGTATAGGTCTAGTTACTGTAGGGTAGTCAGTAACTGGGCTTTTTTTATCCATTTTTTCAAAAACAATTGGACAACCTCTATATTTATGTTATACTAATTGAGTTGATTGATAGACGCGCCCTTAGCGCAACTGGATAGAGTGTCTGACTACGAATCAGAAGGTTGAAGGTTCAAATCCTTCAGGGCGCATCTTTAAAACGGGAAATGGCTCAGTTTGGTAGAGCACCTGGTTTGGGACCAGGGGGTCGCAGGTTCGAATCCTGTTTTCCCGATAAATTTTATAGGAGCGATGAATGAATAATTCATCGCTTTTTGTTTTAACAAAAAAGATGGTATTTCCTTGGAAATACCATCTTTTATTATTCTTCTTTATTTACTTTTCTAAAGATTACTTGTGTATTTGAGCCAATGTAATCTAACAACGGCAAATCATAATCCTTCACTTGTGCTAAGACATTAATTTTTTCATTGCGTGGTAAATCGCGCTTAGTAATCTGAATTTCACCTTCATAACGTTGATATAAATTATTATCCATTGTCACGCTCCCCTTAGGACGTGCATAGACATTATCTTGTGGAAAAGTTGGCAAAAAGCGTTTTTCTCTGCTTTCCTTCAATCTTACGACATCCCTAGCCACATCAGGCCTATTATGCCATTTATTTTCTAATAATTCTGACACATCGGTATCAATATGAAGTGTGATCGCTTTTTCTTTTTCATAATTGGTAATTGATTCAATCGCATCCCTGGTAATTTGAGGATCTCCTACAAAAACATTATCACAGCCATATTTTCTCAATTCCAAAATTGCAGCTAATGGATTTTCGTATCTTTGCTTTTCCAACGTTGGCAACCCAGCAAACAATGGTCCACGCAATTTGCCATTTCCCGCAATAAATGCCGCAGTTTTTAAGTCATACTTGTGCAGCCATTCATTTCTTTCTTGCATCCAATGTGCTTCAAGACCTGTTTCAGGACGCGGATAAAAATTATGACCTGCCATCAACTTTTCAAAATTGGCATTACTATACTTTAAATTATCAATGTCTTCCTGGGTAATCGTGCTAGCATTTAACACTATTGGCATTTCTTTTGATAACTTAGCAATCATTTCCATTGAAAAGCCATCATCCACACGAATTCCTGTTAAATTTAAATTTTTAATCTGCTCAACACTATTAATGTTAATATCTAAATTTTGTAAAACTTTCTCTGATACATCAGCAATTATCTTTAAATCTAATTTTTGACACCAATTAGTTAAATTATTAAGTCGTTTTAAAATAATTTCCTTAGCTGTATCAGCAACTACAAGTTGTGTAAAAACATATGCAAATCCACTGTTTCGCATTGTTAATAAGTAATTGTAATCTTCAGACGTTAAATCGTGTCCAAGATAAACAGAAAATCCTAACATTCTTATCCTCTAAAATAATAAAAATTTTTATATTACTATAAATAAACCGCTTTCCTAAATATCATATCACATTTTTTTCTTGCTTTTTTGTTCAAAATAATGTTAAATACATATAAACAAATTAAAAAGCTATGAAAAAGACGAGTAAATAATCTAATTCTTTTCAGTGAATTAGTGCTAGTGTGAAACTAATAGACCCTGGATTATTGAAAAACACTTTTAGCAGCTCACCGAAATAATAATTCTTAAAGTAGGTTGAGACGTCTCCGGTACGTTACCACACCGGTGGAGCATGATGGTGCTCCATAAGAGGTCTATTATTAGACAAGTTGGGTGGTACCGCGGAAAAAAGCCTTTCGTCCCTATTTTTATTTAGGGAGCGAAGGGCTTTTTCTTTACTCTCACGAATATTCATTTAGAAAGAGGATTACTTATGAAACTTATTTTACCTAAAGATTACCATCCAACATTAACTGTTCGTGATACTGAAGCAGCTATTGTTTATATTCGTGAAACTTTCCAAGATAAGCTCGCTTCTATTCTTGGAGTACAAAGAATGTCTGCTCCAATGTTTGTTGAAAAAGCTAGTGGATTGAACGACAACTTAAACGGTGTTGAACGTCCTGTTGGCTTTGATATGAAGGCTATTCCTGATTCAGAAATTGAAGTTGTGCATTCTCTTGCCAAATGGAAAAGATTAGCACTTAAAAGATATGGTTTCGGCATGCACGAAGGTTTATACACCAACATGAATGCTATTCGCCGTGATGAAGATTTAGATAACTTCCACTCTATCTACGTTGATCAATGGGACTGGGAAAAGATTATCGCTAAAGAAGAACGGAATACAGATACACTTGAAGTTACTGTAATGAAAATCTTCAAAGCTATCAAAGCTACAGAAAAATTAGTTACAGCTCGTTATCCTGGTTCTACTTACCGTTTAGGTGATCACGTATCATTTATTACTACCCAAGAATTAGAAGATCGTTGGCCTGAGCTTTCACCAGAAGAACGTGAAAATAAAATTGCTAAAGAAGAAAAAGCCGTCTTCATTATGAAAATTGGTGATAAATTAAAGCGTAGTGGCAAGCCACATGATGGTCGTGCACCTGACTACGATGACTGGCAATTAAACGGTGATTTAATTTTCTGGTATGAACCACTTCAAAGTAAAATTGAAGTCTCATCAATGGGTATTCGTGTTAGTGAAGAAAGTTTACGTGAACAACTTAAGAAAGCTCATTGTGAAGATCGTGAAAAATTACCATTCCACAAGATGCTTTTAGAAGGTAAATTACCTTACACCATCGGGGGTGGTATCGGTCAATCACGTCTCTGCATGCTTTTACTCGGTAAGGCTCATATCGGTGAGGTACAAGCAAGTATTTGGCCAGAAGAAATGATTGAAAAGTGCGAATCTGACCACATTCATTTACTTTAATAATGGTACAAAAAATGCATCAGCGTAAGCTGATGCATTTTTACTTTTCATTTAGATAAGAACTAATATTATTACTATATCATCATGCTATTTATGATTAATTTATTTAAAAAATAATATTATTATAAGTAGCACAACAATACTGAGTAACAGTACTCTCACTTTTCTTCCTCTTCTTTTACTTTCCTTAATGCATTAACAAAAACTTCGTATGGTTGGGCTCCGCTAATACCATATTTATTATTAATAACAAAGAAGGGAGCAGCATGAATACCAGATTGTTCAGCTTCATACTCATCAGTAACGACTTCTCTTTGGTACTTACTTGAATTTAAAAGCTTTTTAACTTCATCCTCTTTCATTCCAACTTCAACTGCAGCCTTAGTTAAGACATCTAAATCAGCAATTGATTCTCCATCAGTAAAGTAAACTTTGTAAAGACGAGCAATTAACTTTTCAGTTAAATCACGATCGTACTTTGCTTCTACCAACTTAATCAATCTATGTGCATCCATAGTATTAGTTGGTACAACCTTATCTAAGTGAAATTCTAAACCTTCTCCCTTTGCCATTTCAGTTATATATGCCATTTGTTGTCTAGCACGATTTTCTAACTCTTTTTTTCCACCCGTAAAGTGATTTATATATTCGCCACTTTTAGCAGTTTTGGCTTCCATTGGATTTAATTGAAAAGCTTTTAATTCAAGCTTAGTATCATCATAAATACCCACTTCTTTCATGGCTTTCTTCATTCTTGTAGAACCGATGTAGCAAAATGGACAAGCAATATCAGACCAATATTTAATTTCCATGATTATCTCCTTGTTTACTTAACTAATTTTCAGTAAGTTTTTGAATGTATTCATAAGCGTTTTGACCGGCAATACCACCATCATTAACGGCAGTAATAATTTGACGTAATTTCTTTTTACGAACATCACCGATTGCAAAGATTCCTGGTACTTCAGTTTCCATTTGATCGTTAGTCAAAATCCAGCCATCTTTATCAGTAATATTTAAGTCTCTAAAAGGTTCACTATTTGGAATATTCCCAATGTAAATAAAAGCTCCGTTTGCATCTATAGTCTCGTCTTTTCCAGTTTTCTTGTTATGAACCTTTACACCAGTCATTTTATTTTCGTCACCAATGATTTCTTTTACTTCACTATCCCAAGTAAAGTCCATCTTTGGATTTTTAAAAGCACGTTTTTGTAAAACTTGTTCAGCACGTAATTGATCACGTCGATGAATGACATTTACATTATCAGTAACGTTAGCTAAATAAAGTCCCTCAGAAACAGCTGAGTCACCACCACCTACAACTACGACATTTTCATTCTTAAAGAAAGCACCATCACAAACTGCGCAGTAGGAAACACCTTTGCCCGAATATTCATCTTCACCGGGAACTCCTAATTTTCGATTAGACGAACCTGTACCAATAATTACAGCTTTCGTTTCAATGTCACTGTCTTCACTGCCTAATTTAACGATTCTTTTGTCGTCTTTAACTTCTATCCCTTGAACATCCCCATAAACAAAGTTAACACCTTGCTTAACAGTGTTTTGATACATCTTTTCTCCAAGCTCAGGTCCTAAAATCGATGGAAAACCTGGATAATTTTCTACCTCAGCAGTGTTGTTCATTTGTCCGCCATAAACGCCTCGATCAATCATTGCTACCGTTAAATTAGCTCTTGCTGCATATAACGCAGCCGCCATACCACCAGGCCCAGCTCCAATAATTGCTACATCATATTTTTTCATATCTATTCCCCTTATATTTTCATTAACCTTCAACAGCTTGTTGCCATTCCCAAACTGTATTGTTAAAAGTCTGTACGTTATATCCGGCCATCTTTAGCTTATTCCCAACAATATCCGAATATGGGCAAAGTCTTCCACGACAATAGATAACCATCTCTCGATCTCGAGGCAATTTATTCATTTCATCATCAATTTTATTGAATGGAATATTATGAGCTCCAGGAAGATGCCCCGTATCAAATTCATCTTTCGAACGTAAGTCGATAATATAGATATCTTCTTTTTTTATCTTATTTCTCAATTCTGGTATCGATAGACTAATCAAATTTGAATTATGCTTTTTTAAATCTTTTTGAAGCTGTTTTAACTCAGGAATATTTTCTTCACTGATATCAATTAAAAGCGTCAATAGCTGCTTAACTTTTTGGTCAGCAATTGCATAAAAAACAAAGTTCTTTTCTTTTTCTTCTTTAACCAGGTTAACTTTTTTCAAAAGTTGTAAATTTTTAGAAGTAGTTCCTATACTCAAGCCAACTGCTCTAGCTAATTCTTCTACAGATTTTTTACTTTGAACTAGATTATCTAAAATTTTTAAACGTGATACATTTCCCAACGTTTTTCCAATTTTAACTACCTGATCATACGCTTCATTACGAAATTCATTTACTTCACTCATGTTTTTCACCTTTATCTGCCTTAGACCAATCCAAAACGCATCCATCAGGTCCACAAATACCAGCACTTAAACTATCATCATTGTTAACATTAATTATGTGTAACTTGTTTTCTTTTTCTTGTTTCTTATTAGTCATTGTCTAAACTCCCGAAATAATAAGTAAAAACTGTTTCAATTTGTTTGCCATTTAAATATTTATTAAACTGATCTACCTTTTGACCATTTTTAATAAAAACGATACTTGGTACGGATAAAATTTCGTATTTTTTCACTAAATCTTTCTGATTACGTGCATCAATTGAATAAATTGGTATTTGCTGCTTCATATTCTTCTCTAGATCATGGATAACTTTCTTTTCGGTATAACAAAGAGAACATCCATCATTGTTAAAATATAAAACTGCATTATTTATTTTTAAATTACTTTCTAAAAGTTTCATATTTCCTCTTCAATCTATTCTACAGGTTCGTTGAATAGATTTAGTATATTATCTTACTTTTTGTAAGTCAACAACTTTGCACAAAAAAGTTTTTAATTTTTTATGCAACAAAAAAAGAGGACTACATCCTCTTCAATACAACTATTTTTTCACTTTTTATTTACGTTCTCTTCTTGAAATCCAAGCCATAATTAATGGCAAAAGGACAAAACCAAAGATCATCATAGCAATTGCATACCAGTTAACGCCAACCACTTGACCTGCTGCGTTTGTTATACCGAATTGTGCTTGCCAGTTATATTCAATTAACAAGAAAACAACAATAATAATCGATAAGATTGGCACAACAACGTCAGTCCAGGCATTCTTGTCAGCCTTTAAAACTTCTTCTTTGGTCTTACCACGATAGAATTGAATAACCGCAATCGGTACAACGATAAAGCCCAAGAATCTAACCATCGCACTCAAAGTAATCAAGTTAACCATATTATATTCAAAAGCCATTGGAATTAAGATTGCCAATCCAACAGAAATAAAGAAAGTTCTAATTGGAAAGTTATTCTTAGTTCTCTTAGTAAGAGCCTTTGACATTTGACCTTCACGAGCCATTGCTTCCAAAATACGTGGTGCGTTAAAGCTAGAAGCTACGTTAATACCGAACATGGATACAAGTGCACCCACCAAGATAATGTCACGCAAGATTTCATTATTAAAAATAGCAGCAATTGCGACAACTTGTTTAGTCGTCATAAGGGCTTTAGGATTAAGCACCATTGCAACTGCAACAACACCGATATAAACTACTGCAATAATCAAAATAGCTAAAGGAATTGCGCGTGGCAAGTTCTTTTCTGGATTCTTCATATCATCTGAACCCGAAGCGACTGATTCGAAACCAGTAAATGCATAAAAGGCTGAAACAATAGCCATTACAAAAGTAGTGGTAGTTAAAGTGGGTACAATTTTTTGACCGTTTTGCGTGATTTGATCAACTTCGGCCAAATTGCTTGAAGCACCTGTGGTAATTAACAATATTACCCCGGCAATAATAATTAAAACTAAGGCTGCAAGCTTACCAATAGTGGCTAAGTTCATAACCCACTTTAATACGCGTTGACCAAATAAGTTAATAATTGTAATGATTGCCATCAAGATTAAGAAACCAACTGTTACATTTAATGCTTTATTTGGATCGCCACCAAAAATAGAAATTGTTGACTTAATAACTCCGACAGCCATAACACCCCATGCAACACTGGCTGAAAAGTAACGCAACACACCCATATAAAAACCAACTTTTTTGCCAAAGGCAGCTTTAGAGTAAGCGTATGCGGCACCTGACTTAGTCACATATTTTGATGCAGCAGCAAATGAAATTGCTAAAATAGCAGCAAAAATTGCAGCAATAAAATAAACAATCAAAGCTTTAGAACCAGCTTGTTGAACAACACTACCTGGTGTTAAGAAGATTCCGGAACCAATGATAGCGTTGATAGCCAGCAATACAATAGACCAAAAGCCTAACTTATCTCCTGTTTTCTCATTCATTATATTTCACTTCTTACTTTGCATTATCAATTACAAACTTAAATAAATTATTCATAAAAGCAACATCAGGATTGCGATGTAACATTTCTGGATGCCACTGAACGGCAATAACATTTCCCTTTTTGTTTTCTAAGCCTTCAACCACACCATCTGGGGCAGTGGCTGAAACCATAAGATCTGGAGCGACATCCTTAATTAATTGATGGTGAAATGAATTAACTCTGAATTCCGTTTCACCTAAAATTTCAGCCAATTTACTATCAGCATTTACTTTCATTCCATGAGTTGGCAAGCTAGGTGTATGACCTTGCATGTGCTTTAAAGTTAAGCCATCACGGTATGATAAATCTTGGTAAAGCGTTCCACCATGGGCAACATTAATGATTTGCGCACCACGACAGATTCCAAGTACAGGGATTCCATTTTCTTCTGCTAATTTAAGCAAACGCATATCAAAATGATCACGTTCAGGCCAAGTTGCACCAATCTTTTGCAGTGGTTCTTCGCCATAAAAACGTGGATCAACATCATGTCCGCCTGAAAGAATCAAGCCTTGAACATTATTAAGTTGTTCTCTAATTACTTTGTCATCTTCAGTAAATGGAATGATGTATGGTACACCACCATTTTGCACAACTGAATCAACATAATCTTCATTCACATAACTACGATGATACCCAGGAAATATGCCGCCATCATCAATAATTACTGAACCAGAAATACCAATAATAGGTTTATTCATACCGACTCCCTCACTTACTTTTAGTATGTGCTTAATATTATAAAGAAATTAGCCTTAAAAGTACAATACTAAATTTGAATTAAAACTATAACTATTATCTATTCTAACCCTTGTGGACAGCAATATTGCGGCAAAATATATTGTTTTATATTCTTGTGTATCCTTTGCTAAAAAAAGAACATCAAGATTATTTTTAACCTTGATGTCCACAACTATTTTTAATTTTCTTTACGATGCTTAATTACATAAACTATTGCTGCCACAATTAATACAAGTGCACCAACTGAAACAGAAATTTGCGTCTCTGGATTAATAAACATAAAAATTACAATCACTACCAACATAATTAAAGCAAAATAATTTGAATATGGATAAAGTGGCAACTTAAATGGGTGATCTTCCATTAAATCCGGATTCTTTCTTCTAAACCGTAACTCAGCAAGTAAAATTACAAACCAAGCAACCATTCCTGGTAAAACAGATGAACTATAAACAATTACGAAAATATTAGCTAATGATTTATTCAAAAATTGTGCCAAAACATTCAGCATAAAACCAATCAATATACCACTGGTGATTCCAATGATTGCATGACTTGGTACAATTCGCTTTGAAATATAACCAAAAGTCTTAGGTGCTTCACCTTCATGAGCCAATTTATAAAGCATTCTACTTGAAGAATAAATCCCTGAGTTAGCTCCTGATAATGCAGCTGTTAAAACTACGAAATTGATTACTGAAGCTGCTGCTGTAATACCTACTTTAGCAAAAGTAGTTACAAATGGTGAACCGATACTATCTAATTTGTTCCATGGATAAATTGTTACAATTACAAAAATTGCTCCAACATAGAAAATTAAAATTCTCCATAAGACAGACTTTACACTTTTAATAATTGCCTTATGTGGATCTGAAACTTCTCCCGCAGAAATACCGATTAACTCAATTCCTTCATATGATCCTACAATAATGGCCATTGAGAAGAAGAAACCTTTTATTCCGCCAGTAAAGAACCCACCATGACTCCATAAATTAGAAAAGCCTACCGGATGACCACCATTACCAAAACCAAAAAGAATAACTGCTAGCCCTAGCAAAATCATTAAGGTAATCGTAACTACCTTAATCATTGCAAACCAAAATTCTAGAGTTGCATATGCCTTTGCACTAGCCAAATTAGCAATTAACAAAAACAAAATAATGATGATGCCGGCAATCCAGTCAGAGGTACCTTTCCACCAAAAGCGTAAATATTCAGTTGTTGCTACAACTTCAGAAATTCCTACAACAATATATTGAAAAACATTTGCCCATTCAGCCAAATAGCCGGCAATTGGATGAACATGTTCAGAGGCATAATCTGCAAACGATCCGGTACCTGGATCAATGTAGAGCATCTCCCCTAAAGCTCGCATAACAATATACAGAATTACTCCAACAAAAATATAAGCTAACAATACAGAAGGGCCTGTCCATTTAATCGTTGAGCTGGCCCCCATGAATAAACCTACTCCGATTGCCCCACCAAGTGAGATCATTTCCATTTGTCCAGCAGTCATCGACCGCTTTAATTCAGGTGCTTTTTTCGCCATACACATCCCCCTTTAAGTATGAAAAAATTGCCTAGGAAATATTTTAATTATTAGTATTTTTAGACACAAAGTTATAACTAACTGTTAAGATCAAAACAAATACAATTGAAATAATCAAAGCTAATTTAGTTGATTCAATAAAAAATAGCAAAATTAAAATAGCAATATAAAAAACAATGGTTAACCAACTAGTTAACGGATAACCTGGCATTCTGAATTCACCAAGATTATTTTTATTATGTCTACGATAAACTATATGCGTAAACATAATCATAATCCAAACAATCACAAAACAAATTGTTGAAACGGTGGAAACTACAGCAAAAATTTCTGCCGGCATTACATAGTTCAAAATTACTACAACAAACAAAATCAATGACGATGTAATAAGAGCATTCATTGGGATTGCCTTTTTAGTAAGATTACCCAACTTTTTAGGAGCATGCCCGTTACGAGCAAGTGAATAAAGTGAGCGACTGGTAGAAAAAATAGCACTATTTGTAGCAGATAATGCTGCTGTTAAAACTACAAAATTAAGAATTCCAGCAGCTGCTGTAACGCCAATTCCTGTAAATACTTGAACAAATGGGCTTGAGGTAGTCTTAATTTGATTCCAAGGATAAACTGACATAATTGCCATCATTGAACCTACATAGAAAAGTCCGATTCTTACTGGTAAAGTATTTATTGCCTTAGGGATATCTTGATGTGGATTAGCTGTTTCACTAGCTGTTTGTCCCACAATTTCTACTCCAACAAAAGCAAAAACTACCATCTGAAATGATAATAAGAATCCCCAAACACCTGTAGGGAAAAAACCACCATAACTTACTAAATTAGTTAATGATACTGTTCCGCCTTTAACCGGTGTATGGAAAATAATCATTACGGCCCCTACTACAATCAAAGCAATAATCGCTATTACCTTGATCATTGAGAACCAACTTTCAAGTTCACCAAATAATCCTACATTAACCATGTTGATTAACATGAGCAATACAACGATTACAAGTGGACCCACCCATTGTGGTAACCAGGGAAACCAGTAACGTAAATAAATACCTGTTGCAGTTAGATCAGCCATAGCTAAACTAAGCCAACATGCCCAATAAGTCCAGCCTGCTACAAATTCAGCCCGCTTACCCAAATATTTTTTTATTGACTCTAAAAATGAATGGCTATCAGGATCAGCTAAAATAAGCTCACCCAATGCTCTCATCATGAAAAAAGTAATAATTCCCACAATTAAATAGGACAAAATAATTGAAGGGCCAGCACTATGAATGGCTGAACCTGAACCTAAAAATAAACCTGTTCCGATTGCACCCCCTATTGCAATCATTGTAACGTGACGGCTTTTCAATCCGCGTTTTAGTTTTGTATTCTCATTCACAGTTACTTCACACCTTCCTTATCGTAGAAAAAAAGAGCATCTGCAATGAAACAGACGCTCCATTAAAATTCTTTTTTGTTTTGAATTATAAAGCCTACTTACTTTTAACGCAATCACTTTTTATTTTTGATCCGATTATTCAAGTAAATTGTAAAGACTAAAATAACTATCGCTATCAAGGTAAAAATAATTGAACTTACGCTTGGCATACCGAACAATGGTAAACATATTGCAATCTCTATCGCCATTAAAATTGTAGTAATCCAGGCAAGTTTCCCGCGATAAAAATTAAACCAATTAATAATTGCATAAACAATATCTAAAATTGCCAAAAGCATAATGCTGTAGACCAAGATATATTGTCCCCATAATGGCAAAGACCATATTGCTTCTCCACTTACTTCTAACATCACAATCAAGATAACCGCAATAATTCCTACTTCGAAATTAAGAATTATACGCATAAATACCATTAATAAATCTAAAGTACTGTGATGAGCATCTAAATTAAAATAAATTAATCCTAAAATAGCAGGAGCAGAAAATAAAACAATCAAACCAGAAAAAATCACGCCATTTCCTTGAAAAATGCCCAAAGGAATACCAGCAATAGATTGAGCAATAGTTAAAATCATTGTTACTACTAATGCAGCGATCATAATTACTCGTGCCCATATTTTCTTATTTTCAAGCCAAAAAGTAACTGCAGCGACAAAATATAAAATGCCGTAAGTTGGAGCTAATATAGCTGATCTGCCTGGCCATTGCAATGTAAAAGTTAAAATCCCAGCTACTACAGCTAAAATCGTTAAAATTATTTTGACAATTAAATCCATTATTTTTCTATTCATAATTCTTATCTCTTCACCCGAATTGTATATTTTCATTATACTAAATATTGAATGACACGCAAAAAGTGTCTGGGAAATAACTAATCCTCGGATATGAAAAAAGAACGATGATCTCCTAATGGATTTCATCGTTCTTTTTCTATACTTTAAGTGCCTTCCTTGATATTATTGAATCACCACAAAACAAAAATGAAAGAAGGCAATCTTAATGTATCAAAATTATATCACAGGTCAAACTGCTTTAACACTTAATCTGGACTTTACTATTCCTAGCAATCATTTAGCTAATATCATCAGCCAGTTTGTGGATTCCATTCCTGAAGATGTCTTGCTAGGAAAAACTGCTAAAACAGGCCGCCCTGCTTATCATCCAGCCATGATGCTTAAAATTTTACTTTTCGCATATTCTAGAAGAGTATTTTCAGGCAGAAAAATTGAATTAATGCTGGAAGAAAATGTGCCTATGATGGTACTAGCAGACCATCAAAAGATTTCATACCATACTATCAATAACTTTAGATCTAGCAATCACGCCAATGAGTTGGTTAAGAAAAGCTTTCTTTATTTTACGAATCTTTTAGAAGCAGAAGGTCTAATCAATGAAGGTGCTGTCTTTATCGATGGTACTAAGATCGAAGCCGATGCCAATCGCTATACTTTCGTTTGGCGCAAAGCAGTTGAAAAGTTTCATAAAAAGCTAAAAGGCCAAGCAGTTGAGCTTTATGATGAACTGATCGCCAAGGAAGTAGTCAAAGCAATGGCTCAAGAGAAAGTCCGGACTAGTCAAGGCTTGGCAGAACTAGCACAAGAAACAGAAGCAGAAATTGAAAAGCTGACTAAAAAAATTGAACAAGAGCCCAGGGCTATTCCTGGTGGTTCACCTAGAAAAGCAAGAAGACGCAGGCTTAAAAAGCTGCTTCATAAACTGAGGAAAGACTATGTTCCTAGAATGAAGAAATACGAAGAAGCAGAAGAAATCTTTGCTGGCCGCAATAGTTATTCCAAGACCGACCACGATGCGACTTTCATGCATATGAAAGAAGATCATATGAAGAACGGTCAGCTTAAGCCAGGCTACAATATTCAAGCAGCTACTACAAATCAGTATGTAGTTGACTTTGCTTTATATCATAATCCTACTGATTTCAGAACTTTAGAACCATTTTTAAAGCAGATGTCCACGCTGGATAAGTTTGATAAGATTGTCGCCGATGCTGGTTATGGCAGCGAGGACAATTATTCTATGCTAGAAAAAGAACATCCAGACAAAAAATACTACATTCCCTACACCATGTATGAAAAGGAAAAGACCAGAAAATATCGTAGTGATCCAACTAGGCTGGCTAACTGGTTCTATGATGAAAAGGATGATTACTATCTAGATCAAAATGGAGTCCGATTCAATTTCAAATATTACAGCCGGCGCAAAGATCGCTCGACTGACCAGGTTCGTGATTTTAAGGTTTATGAAGCAGATGAGTTTCAACTGACGCCAGAATTAGAGCGTTTAGCTAAAACCAAGAGCGGCCGACAACGTCAAGTACGCTACAATCCCAACTGGCAGTATTTAAAAGAAAAAGCTAAAGAAGTTCTCCAAAGTCCTGAGGGCAGACACATCTATAGTATGAGAAAGTATGATGTGGAGCCAATTTTTGGACATTTGAAGAACATCTTTGGCATACGCCGAACTCATTTAAGAGGCAAAAAGAAGGTTGAAACGGATGTTGGAATAGCCTTCATAATGATGAATTTAAGCAAATATTGGAACAGAAGATGGTCTCGGGTCCAATCTTCTTTATGCAAAATAAAAAAGGCGGTCAAGCAACTCAAATCAAGAGTTGGATTGATCGTCTTTTGGTATCTGAGGATTAGTTATTTCCCAGACACTTTTCTATTTACCTCTTGTGTTATATAGTTCAATTTTTCGATCAAACAGGCTACACATCTTTTCATTAAAGTTGTGAGCAATAAATATGATTGTATCTTTACTTTGCACAAGATTTTGTAAGATATCTAAAGTCCCTTTTTTATCGACAGCACTTGTCCCTTCATCAATTAGGATTATCTTACAATCATGAATTTTTACCCTAGCAAGTACTATCTTTTGTCGTTGTCCACCTGAAATATTTAGTTTATCCAAATTCAATTCTGTATCGATACCACTTTTAAATTTTTTGATATCACTATCCAAATCAACATCCTTTAAAATAGCAGTTATATTATTGTTCAATTTATCATTAAACATCGTAATATTTTGCTTTATAGTACCTGGAAACAGATTTGGATCCTGCGGAATATAACCAATCTTTGACATATCTGGTTTAATACTATGATTATTTTTATCCTTAAACTCGACTTTACCTTGACTTGGCCTAATTATCCCCAATAGTAATTTAAACAACGTAGTTTTACCTGAGCCGGAATCACCAGTTACTAGTATTTTTTCGCCTTGTTTAACGGTAATATCTGGATATTGCAAAGTTTCGCCATTAGGGAAAGCTAAAGCCAAGTTTTTAGTTTGAATTAAAAACGGAACTTCTGTATTTGAGTTATCCAACATTGCAATCTCAGCAGCATCTCGACTAATATCCATCATTAAAGGTTTAGCTGATCGCATCATCGTTAGTCCTTCAATAGTTTCTTGCATCCCAAATGCGACATTATTAGCAAAATTTTGAACTGACAAAATAGCACCAAAAATAACTAGTTTTTGCTCTACTAGAAGACCTGTTACGCCTAATAAAATAATTGTCGAAAGCAATGCACCAATTCCGTTTAAAATACTTAATATTTGCTGCATAGTAATTTGCTTCACATTTGCTTTTTCCAATTCATGTGAAGCATTACTTTGGACCTTCAACAATTTATTACCAGCTAGATATCTTTTTAGTTCACTTAAACCAGAGAACCATTGGCTTATTACATTCAGATAATCCTTATTTCTATCTGAAACATTAATTGTTGCCTGTTCCAGCTTTTTATCAATTAATTTAGGCAAGAAATATGAAATAGCATCAATTATTAAGCTCAAAATAAAAATTAACCAATGAATTGTTAGCAAAGCAATTAAAGAAGCTATTAGCATTGACCCATAGAAAGGCACAATCACATACCATTCAAAAAAATTATTTTTTACAATCAAAAAATCATTGGTTAACCTATTTTGAAACGCAGAAACTTTATGAAATTTGCCATCTTTAAAATAATGATCAGCTATTTGATCACGAAGCTGTTTAAAATATTCTTCTTCTTGCACATTATTCAAATATTGCACAAAATAAATCATAGATTGGGCAAAGAACCAACAAAGTATCATTAAACCGGTAGTAATTCCCACTTCTAGCCATGCCTTATTCTTAATGTACGTTAACCAATACATTTGAATATAACCAGCCAAAATCCCACTTACTCCAGACAAAATAGATAAAAAAGTGATGAAGAAGAAACGCAATCTATTTGTCGTAACGAAACCCTTAAAAGACATACTAGTTTACCTCCATCTTTCTCAAATCAATTTTGTAATCAAACATTGCAATCATCTCTTGAGAAAGATTATGTGCAATCATAATAATCGTTCGATCTGATTTAAGAATTTCCTTTAATATTTCTTTAGTAGCCTTACTGTCGATCGCACTAGTACCTTCATCGATTAATAATAAATCACTGTTATGAATATCAGCTCTAGCTAAAACTATCTTTTGCTTTTGCCCACCCGATATGTTTCCATGATCTAAATCAACCATTGTTTTTACTCCAGCTGGAAACTTTTTGATATCTTTATCTAATTTAACCTTTTTAATTGCTTCTGTAACTTTTCCAGTTAATTTTGTATCAAACATCGTAATATTATTTTCAATAGTATCAGGAAATAATGTATTATCTTGTGCAATATAGCCAATGCGCTCTAAATCTGGCATAAAAGATTGGCCCTGCTCATTCTTATAAATAATCTGACCTCTTTTGGGTTTAATTTGACCTAATAAAACTTTAAATAGCGTTGTTTTGCCTACACCACTATCACCACTAAGCAGTACTTTTTCGCCTTTATTAATTTGAATATGAGGATAAGAAATATTTTCTCCATTCTTAAATGAAACTTGTAGATCTGATACTTCAATATGAGCAATATTTTGAGCAGAATTGTCTGGAACTGTAAATTCTACTGGTTGTTGCAATTTACTAATTTCTTGTCTTAGCTTTTTGGAAGATTTAATCTGGTTAATACTATCTGCCAAATAAGTAACTGAATTCATGATCTGATTAGCAAAGATTCCAGAAGTAATTACCGCACCAAAGACGATTTGACCTGTTGCATACAAGTATATTGAAAGAAAAAGCAATAATGCTATTCCTAAAAGAGAAACAAATGAAGTTGCAGCTGTTGCCCAATTACCCCAATAACAATCTTTGATAGTAGCATTTTTTAATTCAGAAGTAGAATTTTGAATAGCTTTTTTATAGCTTTTTAAACTCGCGTATCGCCTTAATTCACTTAAACCTTGAGCCCATTTTCCAATTGTATTAAGTAATTGTTCATTCTTCTTAGTAACTTCAAAGGTAGCTGAGGAAGTAACTTTTTCAAATATTTTGGGTAGATATAAACCAATAAAAGATAACAATAATGTTAAAACTACTAAACTCCAATTGAATGTAAATAATACTCCAATAGAGAATAGGATTGTTAATATTCTCCTGCCTAGAACTAATAAAGGAGTAGTGTACTTAGAAGTCAGCTCCTGCATATTTGTATCTAAATCATTTTGAATTTCTGCGACTTTTTCTTCGCTCTTATGAAAAAAATATCTACTAATATTATTTCTAATATTGTGAATATAGTCCTGAACTTGTTGATTATAGAGAACCATATTAATAGATTGCAAAATTGTATCTAGTAATTGCAAAGCAGCTGAGAAAATAATAAAAATTAAAAATATATTTAATTTATTCTGCTTAATATAATTAAAAGCTGGCGTCATAAAATAAGTTACACTGGTAGCACATAAAATTTCAATTGCTACTAAAAGGCAAATAGCGATAAATCTAAGCTTGTTAGTTTTAAATAGATCTTTTAAGTTCATTTAATTGCTCACTTGATTTTAAATATCATTTAATTTTTTATTAATAGTATCATAGTAAAACTAAAAATAAAACTGTCTACTTAATATCATTGTGCTGGAAATAAATTAAACAAGAAGTTAATTCAGCTAATTGCAACTTGATGCAGCTTTTCATTAGATTGCTTGTAACGATACGCAATCTTTCTAGCCGTTTATTCTTAAAGTGAACATGACTCAAGACTTACAACACTAATAACCCAAAACGCTAGAGCTATTAGTTCAACGTAATCATGAATATCCATGATTTTTTTTAAAGGGGGTTCTACTTACTAACTAAAAAACTAAGTAAAAATCCTCAGCTGATTATTAATCAACTGAGGAATAAAAGCTTTATGCATTCTACTGTCTACTTGACAGGAAACGTATCACAACGGACAGGATTTTATTATTTATAAGTTTTACTTTTTCGCAGCAGCTTCTGCTTCAGCGGCTGTATTTGATGGGGTTAATTTCAAACCTACGTCAATGGCTTTGACATCGTTAGCTTTTACATAAGCATTATGACCCACCTCAATCCTGCTCTTACGAGCAGTTGGTGTTGTGCTTGCGTAAAAACTCGTACCTACCAAGTGATAGAATAATTCAGCCTTATTTTCACTTGGTACCCAAATATAAACCAACTTGTCTACCTTTAACCAGCCTTTTTGTCTGCTTATCTTTTGACCATTATGATCTTGAATGGTTCCATCTGCATTGTAAACATCTGTATCCTTAGGGAAAGTGATGTACGCAGAAGTGATCCTATTATAGTCATGTACTGGCAATTGTTTTGCAGCTTGAACAGTAGCAGGTGCAACGCTTAAAAGAAGTCCCGCAATAACAGCGGAAGAAAACAACAATTTTTTGCTAAGTTTCATACTCAATTATCCCTTTATTCAATGAATTCAGGAATATTATTGCACAAAAATTTTTGCCTGATGCATCAATTTTTCGCTTAATATTTTTCATGATAAGATTAATTCATAACTATCTTGAAGGAATAAGAATGAAACGAATTTATTATTATCATCAAACTACCGACGACGTAGTCGATAGCCACAACCAAAATTTCAGTTTACCAGATGACTACGTAATTTTACCAACTTCTCACGGCGCTAAAATCTGGTCCACTATTGCTCGGTACCTTGCGGCTAGCTTTGGCTGGATCATCTTCCGTTTTTTTGACAATGTTAAGGTAATCGGCAAAGAAAAACTAAAGCAAGTCAATGACGGCTATTTCATCTATGGCAATCACACCAGACCAATGGGCGATGTTTTTACATCCCTCACCATTTTTCCAATTAAGAACTTTTATGCCATAGCTAACCAAGCTAACTGGGGCATTCCCTTCATTGGTAAATACCTAGTGCGCTACGGCGGTCTTCCCGTTGGCAAGGACATGAAGCAATCGATCAAACTGATCAAGGCCATTCAAACCGTAATTAAGGATAAAAAGGGCGAAGTTTTGATCTATCCTGAAGCACACGTTTGGCCATATTACACGAAGATTCGCCCATTTGACGCAACCAGTATGCACTTTCCTGTTAAACTCAATGCACCAAGTTTCGTCATGACCAAAACCTATCATAAAAGACGCTTTATCAAGCGTCCTCGCGCTGTTATTTACATTGACGGACCATTTTACCCGGATCAAACTTTAAACCGTAAAGAAGCGCAAAATAAGCTTCACGATGAGATCTGGGAAACAATGAATGAGCGAGCTAAACTTAGCGACTATGAATATTGTCAATATATAAAGAAATAAGGTTAAGAGAACTACACCTCTTAACCTTTTTTACTCTTCAAAATTAAAAATCACATAGTCAACCATGGTATCATATAGAATAAATATAATAATAAAAAAGTGATAATAGCTAACTAGGAGGAATTTAACTGTTAATAAAATATAGATAAACGTAGAAAAAAATGGAAAAGCAGTTTCACTTAGAAAGTTAAACATGGAAAATGAAGCTGATTAAAACTCAAGTAGTTAAGCTAAAAAGTTAATAAAACAATGCACAATCATCTTGATGCTTTATGCGACCTGCTGGAATAAAGCCTTAAAAACTCGGCAGTTAATGTATGAAGCTCAATACACTAAATAAAAAAGATAATCCAAGTCTTAATGATCAAGATAAAAATGCAGTACTAAATCTTTTAGCTTTGGCAAAATAAATGGGGCTGGCTAGGTCCTTAAACTGTAAGAGCCACGCTCACTGCAAAACTTGTTTTGCTAGTGATGCAGGACATTGAAGAGCTAGTCAATGTGATTACTCTTATATTGGAATATCAAAATACTAGTGAAGACGACAGTAAATGAAAACAAAGAAAGGAAAAAATATATCTTTCTGATATGTAGAAAATTCGTCTTCTTCTACATATTTCCATGTTTTATATAGCAAGGAAAAATGAATATACTTTTTTGTGGTGATGCAAACGCTGAAGATGGCGTTTTAATCACTACTCTTTCCTTATTAAAAAATTCAGGTGCTAAAGATTTGCATCTGTATATTTTAACCATGGAAGCTCATAGTGATGAGCGCAAGTATCAACCATTTTCTAAACATGCTGCAGACTACATTCGCTCTTTATTGATTGAAGCTAACCCTAAAAACACATTAGAGTTAATCGATTGTACTGATTTATTCTTAAAAGAGCCACCAACTGCCAACATGAATACGCGTTTTACGCCTTATGCCATGTTGCGGCTTTTTGCGGATGAATTGCCCCAGATTCCCGACCGCATCCTTTATTTAGATGATGACATTGCCATTCGCGGCGATATTACTGCTTTTTACAAGCAAAATATCAAAGGCATCGAACTCGTCGGTGTGCTCGACTACTGGGGCAGATTTTTCTTTCACAATATTAAAACTAAGCGCGTTTTTGACTACCTAAATTCTGGCGTTTTGCTTTTAAACATGAAAAAAATTAAGCAAACTGGTCTTTTTGCTAAAGTACGTCATATGATGCAAACCAAGAAGATGTTCTTGCCAGACCAATCAGCCATCAACAAATTGGCTGTTGCTAAACGTGTTGTGCCACGCCGATACAATGAACAATATAAATTACAAAAAGATACTAAAATTCAGCACTTTACTACCAGTTTTCGCTTCTGGCCCTACTTCCATACGCAAACCGTTAAACCTTGGGATGTAGCCCGCGTACACAGCGTACTTCATTTACATGAATACGACGACTTGCTCAATGAGTATCTTAAAATACGCGATAATCTAAAGAAATAACAATAATTAATATTTTAGGAGGAACTATTTTGAAAACTATTCCTGTTTTTTACACTATCAGTGACAACTACACACCATATGCTTCCGTTTCAATTCAATCATTAATTAATCATGCCGATAAAAATAAGGACTACACTATCACCCTTTTAGTCCAAGATATTAGCCCTGAACACAAAAAGAGTCTAGAAGACATGTCTACAGACAATATCCATGTTAATGTGTTTCATATCGATGATGAGATGGTTAAACCAATTCATAATACTAAGGAAAATTACTTACGTGCACAATTCTTCACCATGTCTATTTTTTACCGTTTATTCATCCCTGAATTATTCCCACAATATGACAAGGCTGTTTATTTAGATGCCGACACCATTATTTGCGCAGATATTGCAGAATTATATGATACTGAAATTGGCAATAATATGTTTGCTAGTTGTCCTGATTTATCTATTCGTTATATGCCACTTTTACAAAAATACATCAAGGAATGTCAAGGCATTTTGCCCGCAGAAAAGTACATCAACAACGGTGTCATCTTATTTAATATGAAAGCTTTCCGCGACAAACATTTTGTCGACAAATTCTATTACCTCATGGACAAGTATCATTTCGATAACGTTGACCCAGATCAAGCTTATATGAACGAAATTTGTGAAGATAAGATTTACCACCTACCAAAAGAATGGGACGCTATGCCTAACGAAAGCATCCCTGAAATCGAAAATCCTAAGATTGTGCACTACAATCTTTTCTTCAAACCATGGCACTTTGAAGACGTACAATATGCCCACTACTTCTGGGATGTTGCCAAAACTACACCTTACTACGATGAGTTAAAGAAACAATTAGCCGACTTTACCGATGAAGATCGTAAAAAGGCTCGTGCCGATCTTGAATGGATGGCCAAGAAAGTTGACATGATTGTCGATGAACCTAACACATGGGCCAAAGTTAAGAAACACGAATCCGTTAAAATTGACTAAGAAAGGAAAATTATGACAGTACCAGTTTTTTACAGCATTAGCGATGACTTTACAAAGTATGCTGCTGTTTCATTACATTCCCTGGTTAAATATACAAATCCTGATACAGATTACACTGTATATTTTCTAAATCAAGATTTATCAGATGAACACAAGAAAGATTTAAGTGCTCTCGGTAGTAAAAATGTTCACGTAGAATTTTTTCATATTGATGATGAATTAGTTAAACCAATTCAAAACCGTAAAGAAAATTTCTTACGTGCTGATTTTTTCACTATGTCTATCTTTTATCGCTTATTTATTCCAGAATTATTCCCACAATACGATAAGGCAATTTATATTGATAGCGATACTGTCGTTAATGATGATATAGCCAAGCTCTATAACACAGAATTAGGCAATAATTTATTCGGGGCTTGTACTGATTCTTCAATTCAGTTTGTCCCTAAGATGATTAAATACATCAAGGACGTTTTGTCACTTGATCCTAAGAAATATATCAACTCAGGAATGCTAGTAATGAATGCTAAAGCCTTTCGTGATAAAAAATTCATTTATCATTTCATGAATTTACTTGAAAAGTATCACTTTGATTGTATTGCACCTGATCAAGATTATTTAAACGAGATGGGCGAAGGCAGCATTTTGCACCTTAACCCACGTTGGGACGCTATGCCTAATGAAAATACCGAACCTATCTCCAATCCTGGATTAATTCACTACAATCTTTTCTTTAAACCATGGCATTTTAAGGGCGTACAATACGAAGATTATTTCTGGGAAAATGCTAAAGAAACTAAGTTTTATGATGAATTAAAAGCTGAACTTGAGAATTATACTGATCAAGAGCGCGAAGCTGATCGCCAAAAGCTTGATCATATGCTTTTAAAAGAAGATAAAACAGAACAAGACCCTAACAATTGGGCCCGAGTTAAAGAACGTGAGGCAGTAAAATTATGATCTTTGGAGATAATCGCGAAGAAGTAATTAAGAATATCAAAGAAGCCGCTAATGACCGAGACTTCACGGCAAAAGTTGAAATCGGTGATCCACAATTATCCCTTGACGAAAGACTAAAACTGGTCGATGAATATTGGGAAAATCGTAAAACTTTTTCTAGCAAATTAAATAATCGTGTTGGCCACGTAATTTTTGATACTCTTGCTAAAACTTTAGCTGGTTCAATCGAATTTAAAGGACTAGAAAATTTAAGTAATTTACCTATTGGCGGGGCAGTTATAACTTCAAATCATTTTAATCAAATTGATTCCTTACCAATTAAATTATTAGCTGACAAAATGCAACATCAACTTTCAATCGTAATTGAAGATACCAATTTAAAATTACCTGGATTTTTCCGTTATTTGATGAATTATGTTGGAACAATTCCTTTAGTCCAAAGTCCCAGCTACATAGCTAATATTTTTCCTAAACACTTAAGTAATGCATTAGCTAAAAACAACTGGGTTCTGATTTATCCAGAACAAGAAATGTGGTGGAACTATCGTAAACCACGTAAACTGCAACGTGGTGCCTATTACTTTGCCGCTAAACAAAATGTACCGATCATTTCTGTTTTTGTCGAAATACGGGATCTACCTAAAATCGAAAAAAAGGATCCTAACTTCTATGAAACTAAATATATAGTACATGTCCTGCCACCAATTTTTCCCGATGTATCACTTAGCGCTAATGAAAACGCACATAAGATGATGGAACAAGATTATGCTCAAAAAGTTGCTGCTTATGAAAAAGTTTATGGTAAAAAACTAAATTATGACTTCCTAGATTGGGATATTGCAGGTTGGCGAGGTCATCTTTCGTAAGAAAAACATAAGAGAAGCTCAAATTATATCTTCTTAAGTGACAACATGTTACTATTAAGTTAAGACAATTTTATATAGAAAGGAGCTTCTTCATTATGAAACAATTTACAAAAGAAACTCTGTCAAATTATGATGGTAAAAACGGCCGACCTGCTTATATTGCAGTTAATGGTATCGTTTATGACGTAACCAACAATGCTCATTGGGTTAACGGTGAACACCACGGTATAAGAGCCGGAAAAGATGTAAGCTTTGACTTAACTAATACATCTCCTCATGGAGAAAAAGTCTTAGTTAATGCTAATCAAGTTGGTGTATACAACTAAAAATATTTTTTTAATTTTGATCAAAAATGAATCCCTAAAAAACGTAGACATTCATATGTCTACGTTTTTGCTTTCATCCAAAGTTATTCCATTGTTTACACCAATAACAAATAATATAATAATAGTTGAATATGTTTCTTATCGTTCTGGGATGTAAAAAATGAATTTAAATCAATTTTACTATTTTAATGAATTAGCCAAGCAACATCAATTTTCCAAGGCAGCTAAACACCTTAACATCTCACAGCCTAGCCTATCGAATTCCATCAAATCATTAGAAAAAGAACTAGACTGTAACTTAATTGAACGAAAAAATGGACGAATAGAACTAACAAAATATGGTCAAATTTTTCTTGAAACATCTGAATCTGTAATTTCAGTCTTTGAAAAAATTAAACGTGATATTAAAAAAGCTAAAAGAGGTGAAAATAATACCATAGAAATAGGTTGTATTCCTACTGCAACAAATACTTTTTTACCACAGGTTCTTTCCTTATTTAATAAACAAAATTCAAAATCGATTCATTATATCTATCATCCAAATATTTCAGATTATATTTGTCTTGAAGTATACAATGGTAATTATGATATCGGTATTTGCGAGAGTGTCGATAAATATAAAAATGACTTAACTTTCTATTCTTTATATACTGAAGACACTACCGTAACTACAAAAAAAGGATCCCTTTTGGCTTCAAAAACTAAATTTTCTAAAAATACACGTACAATTTATCTAGTTTATAATCCTAAGCTCGTACTATCAAAACCCGTTTTAAATTTAATAGATTTTATTACAAAATAAAGGCCTAATTTTTATCAGACCTTTTTATTTTATTCAACTTCTTCAGATATAGTATTTGCGGCAACTCTACCAAAAGTAAAGATATCAGCTAATGAATTACCACCTAGACGATTACCAGCATGGATACCGCCCGCTACTTCACCTGCAGCATAAAGTCCCTTAATAACTTTATCGTCTTTATCGATTACATGTGCCTTAGTATCAATCTTCAGTCCACCCATTGTATGGTGGATAGCGGGTTTACGTGGAGTAGCATAGAATGGTGCTACTTCACACTTAAGATTAAACGCACTTTTGCCGAATTCTAGATCTTTACCTTTATCTACATAGGAATTGTATTTTCTAATCGTTTCTTCCAGCAATTCTGGCTTCATGCCAATTTGTTTAGCTAACTCGGCTAATGTGTTTGCTCTATACAGCGTTCCTGCCTTCACCTGAGCATCAATTGACTCTTGGGTGGTATTATATGCCGTTGCCTTTATTTTGTCGTCAGCAATCAAATAAAACAATCCACCGTTGGCAATAGCAGCTTTAGCTAAAGTATCACGCTCTGCAAATTCATTTACAAAACGTTTTCCGTCTTTATTAACCATAATATAATTTTCTGGCGGGGTCTGTAATCCAGTAAATAATTCGCCAGTCTTTGGATCAGACACTGGCATCAACTGAATAAATCCCATTCCAATTAGATCAGCGTTTGCTTCTTCACCTAAACCAATTCCATCACCTGTAATTGCTGGTGAATTAGTTGTCGGCATATCATCGTCAATATGCTTCCAATATGTATTGTATTTTTGCACCATCTTCATATTAGCTCCAAATCCGCCTGAAGCCAATACTACCGCTTTAGCATACACTATTACTTTAGAACCGTCATTTTTTTCTGCTTCAATACCGACAATCTTGTTATCTTTCATTAACAAATGCTTTGCGCGTGTCTCAGTTAAAATTGTCGCACCATGCGCATTAATCCAATCGCCCAAAACATGAATATAGGCATATCCCATAGGTTCAACAGGCTTATGTCCCCTACGCCAAAGTGCTCCAACAGGCATAGTTACTTGACTATCATCAAATTTTACCCCTAAGTCTTTAAGCCATTTAACTGAATCAAGTGCATTATCCACTAATTCTTTAACTAAGGGATAACTACCATGAATTTCATTACCATTTAAATCTGTTCTCTTACCACCAACATAAGTTTGAATTTCGTGAAGCAATTTGGAATCAAATAAGTAATCAGTCCCCGACTCAACGTATTCTTTAATTTGCTTTTGTAATTCTTGAAAATCTTCACGATATTCTGGATCTATATTTTCAACTGGTGTAGAAGCTAAATTTTCAAGATCTTCCTTTTCTCCTGCTAAAGCTTTAAACTTTTTTTGTCATTCTGGTTCTGCGGCATTCATAGGACCACCAGCACGGCTAGTATTACCACCCATTTGAGGGAATTTTTCAAGTATAACTACCTTATGTCCTAATTGAATACTACGAGCTACAGCGGCCAATCCTGCGCCCGCAGCACCAATGACTACTACATCAGTATCATATTTTTTGTCTTTTTTAGCAGTACTTTACGAGGTTTAGCTCGCCTTTTCCATTCTTCAGAGTTCCCACCAGCTTCATTAATAGTTTGAGCTACGCCATCAATAACACCATGACTAGAAATTGTCGCACCACTGACAGCATCAATATTTAAGGTCTGATTATCAACTATTAATTTAGGTAAACGATTAAATACTTCATCTGCAACACCACGTGTTTCACCACTTGCATCAACATTAATATCTTCAATTTTATCTTTTGATAGAGTGACCTCCATCGGCATATAGCTGGAACCATGTCCTTGCGCTTTTACAGAATATTTGCTAGGTTTCATTTTCTATTCTTCCTTTCTTGTCTTTACTGGAAGGGCTTTCTATTTAATTTTAATAACGATTAGCTATCAGGCAAAATAGTAGTATAGCTAATAAGTTATAATACTTTTATTATGGAGCTGGTTAACAGGCTGATTATGAACGATCCTGAAGCATTATTACATTATATAGATGTTTTTATTAAAAGAAAGCAATTTTACCAAAGCTGCACGTGAATTATATATATCACAACCTTAATTTAACCCAATTAATTAAGCGGATAGAGAAAAAATTAGGTGCTGAAATTATTAACCGCAATCATATTCCATTTTCTCTAACAGAAGCTGGAATAATTTATTACAAATACTTGGAAAATATTTCATATAACGATCACCAATTAGAACTTAAGCTTTTGCCTTTCACCCATCCTAATAAAGAAATAATTAAATTAGGTACACTGGAAAGCCTAGGAACTTTTATTCTTCCTCAACTTTTACCGCTATTCTTAAAACAAAATCCTAACATAGAAATTCAATTATATGAAAATTCACCTCGTGAAAATGAAACTAACCTAATTAATGGAAATATCGATTGTTATATCGGCCAAACCCCTGAAAATTCTTCTAAGGTAAATTATTTCATTAACTCCGGTTAAGAATATTACATCGTAATTCCCAAAAATTCTAAGTATTATAAACCTAACAATTTAAATTAAAATTCAAAGATCTTAATTTAAAAGAAGTTTTACAAGCTCCAATGGTCCTAAGTTCATCTGAATCAGCTATACGTCATCAAGTAAATGGTTTATTTCAAAAATTTTATATTAAATCAAATATAGTTTTAGAAAGTAAAAGTATTATTACGGCAACGGAACTTGCTCTTAAAGGACTTGGGCTAACTATCACATCAGCTAGCATCTTAAAACGAATAAAACAGTCTCCTATAAATTTATTACCAATAGACAAAAGTTTAATTTATATTGATTTCTTCATTGCAACTAAATCAAAAGGAAATGTTTCACCATCTATAATTGAACTAATCAAGGAATTCCAACAAATCGATTTTAATTCAACAATAGAACCAAAAAAAGGAGAAGGCCATTGCCTTCTCCTCTGCTTTACTCCGGCTGTCAGACTCGAACTGACGACATCTTGATTAACAGTCAAGCGCTCTACCAACTGAGCTAAGCCGGAATATTAAAAAAGAGCACGGCAGCTTCCTATCCTCGCAGGCAGTTGCCCACCAACTACTTTCGGCGTTAAGAAGCTTAACTTCTGTGTTCGGCATGGGAACAGGTGTATCCTTCTTGCTTTCGCCACCGTACTCTTTTGAGCTACTACGCTCAAAACTAAACATAATCTCTCGCAAAAAACCTTACAGTTTGCTTCGCTTTTGGTCAAGTCCTCGACTGATTAGTACTGGTCCGCTCCATTCTTCACAGAACTTCCACTCCCAGCCTATCTACCTCATCGTCTTTGAGGTGTCTTACTGCTATTGCAAAGGAAATCTCATCTTGAGGGGGGCTTCGCACTTAGATGCTTTCAGCGCTTATCCCTTCCGCACATAGCTACCCAGCGATGCTCCTGGCGGAACAACTGGTACACCAGCGGTGCGTCCATCCCGGTCCTCTCGTACTAAGGACAGCTCCTCTCAAATTTCCTACGCCCACGACGGATAGGGACCGAACTGTCTCACGACGTTCTGAACCCAGCTCGCGTGCCGCTTTAATGGGCGAACAGCCCAACCCTTGGGACCGACTTCAGCCCCAGGATGCGACGAGCCGACATCGAGGTGCCAAACCTCCCCGTCGATGTGAACTCTTGGGGGAGATAAGCCTGTTATCCCCAGGGTAGCTTTTATCCGTTGAGTGATGGCCCTTCCATACGGTACCACCAGATCACTAAGTCCGACTTTCGTCCCTGCTCGAGCTGTTTCTCTCGCAGTCAAGCTCCCTTATACCTTTACACTCTGCGAATGATTTCCAACCATTCTGAGGGAACCTTTGAGCGCCTCCGTTACACTTTAGGAGGCGACCGCCCCAGTCAAACTGCCCACCTGACACTGTCCCTGACCTGGCTTACAGGTCGAGGTTAGAGCATCCTTCAAACAAGGGTAGTATCCCAACATTGCCTCCAGCAAAACTAGCGTCCTGCCTTCCTTGGCTCCTACCTATCCTGTACATGTTTAAAAGATACTCAATATCAAGCTACAGTGAAGCTCCATGGGGTCTTTCCGTCCTGTCGCGGGTAACCCGCATCTTCACGGGTATTATAATTTCACCGAGTCTCTCGTTGAGACAGTGCCCAAATCATTACACCTTTCGTGCAGGTCGGAACTTACCCGACAAGGAATTTCGCTACCTTAGGACCGTTATAGTTACGGCCGCCGTTTACTGGGGCTTCAATTCGAACCTTCGCTTTCGCTAAGCTCTCCTCTTAACCTTCCAGCACCGGGCAGGTGTCAGCCTCTATACGTCATCTTACGATTTTGCAGAGACCTGTGTTTTTGATAAACAGTTGTTTGGGCCTATTCACTGCGGCTAACCACTCTCGTGGCCAGCACCCCTTCTTCCGAAGTTACGGGGTCATTTTGCCGAGTTCCTTAACGAGAGTTCTCTCGCTCACCTTAGTGTTCTCCACTCGACTACCTGTGTCGGTTTGCGGTACGGGTGTGTCCTCTCTGGCTAGAAGCTTTTCTTGGCAGTGTGATTACATCACCTTCGCTACTATTACTTCGCTACTCATCACAACTCGTGTTGCTGGTTAGAAGCATTTGACTCTTAACCGCACTTGTTGCTTGAACATCGATCCAGCTCGATGCGTGTTTCACCTCCTGCGTCCCTCCATCGCTCATAACGATTAAACACAGTACAGGAATTTCTACCTGTTATCCATCGACTACGCCTCTCGGCCTTGCCTTAGGTCCCGACTTACCCTGGGCGGACGAGCCTGCCCCAGGAAACCTTAGTCTTTCGGCGGACAGGATTCTCACCTGTCTTTCGCTACTCATACCGGCATTCTCACTTCTAAGCGCTCCAATTATCCTCTCGGTTAACCTTCGCCGCACTTAGAACGCTCTCCTACCACGCATCTTTCGATGCATCCACAGTTTCGGTACTATGCTTAGCCCCGGTAAATTTTCGGCGCAGCGCCACTCGACTAGTGAGCTATTACGCACTCTTTGAATGATGGCTGCTTCTGAGCCAACGTCCTAGTTGTCTACGCAACTCCACATCCTTTTCCACTTAGCATAGATTTGGGGACCTTAACTGGTGATCTGGGCTGTTTCCCTTTCGACTACGGATCTTATCACTCGCAGTCTGACTCCCGTGTATGGATATATGGAATTCGCAGTTTATCTGGATTCAGTAACCCCTGACGGGCCCCTAGTCCAAACAGAGCTCTACCTCCATTATCCTCTCCACGAGGCTAGCCCTAAAGCTATTTCGGAGAGAACCAGCTATCTCCAAGTTCGTTTGGAATTTCACCGCTACCCACAGCTCATCCCCGCAATTTTTAACTTACGTGGGTTCGGCCCTCCAGTGCGTTTTACCACACCTTCAGCCTGGCCATGGGTAGGTCACTTGGTTTCGGGTCTACGTCACCTAACTCTTCGCCCTATTCAGACTCGCTTTCGCTCCGGCTCCGTCTTTTCTGACTTAACCTCGCTAGATAACGTAACTCGCCGGTTCATTCTACAAAAGGCACGCCATCGCACTTTAATGTGCTTTGACTACTTGTAGACACACGGTTTCAGGTTCTCTTTCACTCCCCTTCCGGGGTTCTTTTCACCTTTCCCTCACGGTACTGGTTCACTATCGGTCACTAACTAGTATTTAGCCTTGCGAGATGGTCCTCGCGGCTTCAACCGGGATTCCTCGTGTCCCGGCCTACTCAGGATTCTGCTAGGCGCGCTCGCAATTTCGCTTACGGGGCTCTCACCCTCTCTGGCTTACCTTCCCAGATAATTCAACTATCGCTTACGCTACCACTTTGCAGTCCTACAACCCCAAATGATAAATCACTTGGTTTGGGCTCTTTCCTCTTCGCTCGCCGCTACTAAGGAAATCGATTTTTCTTTCTCTTCCTGCAGCTACTTAGATGTTTCAGTTCACTGCGTCTTCCTTTGATTGACTATCTATTCATCAACCAATAATGCATCGCTGCATTGGGTTCCCCCATTCGGACATCTCCGGATCACTGCGTACTTACCGCTCCCCGAAGCTTTTCGTAGTTCGTCACGTCCTTCATCGGCTGTTAGTGCCTAGGCATTCACCGTGCGCCCTTTTCTACTTGACCTTACCCAAGAATTCTCTTCTCGGTCGCTCTACAATCTGTTCTCTTTGATTGTCTCGGTTTTTTGCTTGGATTATATTCAGTTTTCAATGTACTAACTCTTTTGAGGTACTACCCTCAAAACTAAACAAAGTTTCTTAGTGTGCTTCCGCTTGCTCTGGATACTTCTCTTAGTATTTCTACTCTCCATATCCTTCGCTTCCTTAGAAAGGAGGTGATCCAGCCGCAGGTTCTCCTACGGCTACCTTGTTACGACTTCACCCCAGTCATCTGCCCTGCCTTAGACGGCTCCTTCCCGAAGGTTAGGCCACCGGCTTTGGGCATTGCAGACTCCCATGGTGTGACGGGCGGTGTGTACAAGGCCCGGGAACGTATTCACCGCGGCGTGCTGATCCGCGATTACTAGCGATTCCAGCTTCGTGCAGTCGAGTTGCAGACTGCAGTCCGAACTGAGAACAGCTTTAAGAGATTCGCTTGCCTTCGCAGGCTTGCTCCTCGTTGTACTGTCCATTGTAGCACGTGTGTAGCCCAGGTCATAAGGGGCATGATGACTTGACGTCATCCCCACCTTCCTCCGGTTTGTCACCGGCAGTCTCATTAGAGTGCCCAACTTAATGCTGGCAACTAATGACAAGGGTTGCGCTCGTTGCGGGACTTAACCCAACATCTCACGACACGAGCTGACGACAGCCATGCACCACCTGTCTTAGTGTCCCCGAAGGGAACTCCGTATCTCTACGGATTGCACTAGATGTCAAGACCTGGTAAGGTTCTTCGCGTTGCTTCGAATTAAACCACATGCTCCACCGCTTGTGCGGGCCCCCGTCAATTCCTTTGAGTTTCAACCTTGCGGTCGTACTCCCCAGGCGGAGTGCTTAATGCGTTAGCTGCAGCACTGAGAGGCGGAAACCTCCCAACACTTAGCACTCATCGTTTACGGCATGGACTACCAGGGTATCTAATCCTGTTCGCTACCCATGCTTTCGAGCCTCAGCGTCAGTTGCAGACCAGAGAGCCGCCTTCGCCACTGGTGTTCTTCCATATATCTACGCATTCCACCGCTACACATGGAGTTCCACTCTCCTCTTCTGCACTCAAGAAAAACAGTTTCCGATGCAGTTCCTCGGTTAAGCCGAGGGCTTTCACATCAGACTTATTCTTCCGCCTGCGCTCGCTTTACGCCCAATAAATCCGGACAACGCTTGCCACCTACGTATTACCGCGGCTGCTGGCACGTAGTTAGCCGTGACTTTCTGGTTGATTACCGTCAAATAAAGGCCAGTTACTACCTCTATCCTTCTTCACCAACAACAGAGCTTTACGATCCGAAAACCTTCTTCACTCACGCGGCGTTGCTCCATCAGACTTTCGTCCATTGTGGAAGATTCCCTACTGCTGCCTCCCGTAGGAGTTTGGGCCGTGTCTCAGTCCCAATGTGGCCGATCAGTCTCTCAACTCGGCTATGCATCATTGCCTTGGTAGGCCGTTACCCTACCAACTAGCTAATGCACCGCGGGGCCATCCCATAGCGACAGCTTACGCCGCCTTTTATAAGCTGATCATGCGATCTGCTTTCTTATCCGGTATTAGCACCTGTTTCCAAGTGGTATCCCAGACTATGGGGCAGGTTCCCCACGTGTTACTCACCCATCCGCCGCTCGCGTTCCCAACGTCATCACCGAAGTGAATCTGTTGGTTCAGCTCGCTCGACTTGCATGTATTAGGCACGCCGCCAGCGTTCGTCCTGAGCCAGGATCAAACTCTCGTTTTTAAAAAGTTTGAATGATTGCTCATTCGATTATTTAAGATCTTTGTCTCAAATTTATTGCTTGCGAATTGACTTCGCTTCTTGTTTGGGTTTTTACACCCGCACACTTTTAGCGAAACTTTGTTCAGTTTTCAAAGTACTACCTCTGTCCGGTTAAACCAGACAGCTTTTATATTTTATCAAACCCTCAAGCTCTTGTCAAGAACTTTTTCGAATTTGTTTTTTGTCGCTTTCGCTTTCGCTTGACGACATTTAAATATGTTACCAGCTTTTCTTTCGCTTTGCAAGTACTTTTTTTATTTTTTCTTTGCTTGGCTTTTTATTCTGCTGTCTTCGTCTCTTCTCTCGAAGCGACTTTATTAATTTACCTTATTTTCTTCCTTTTGGCAAATCTTTGTTTTCGTTCGCTTCATTTATGAAACGCTTGGTTTAGTTGTAATTGTTTCTTCTCCTCTCTTCTCTTTTTGTTAACTATATTCTTTACATTCTGTTCTTTCTGCTTTTTACTCGTTCGTGATTTGCCCCTTTTTTGCCTTTTTTTGCCTAGATTTTTTTTGTAAAAATTTGCTTTTTTTATTCAAAAAGATAAAAAAGGTATTGTAATCTTTCAATTACAATACCTTTTTTAAATACCATATTTGCGTCTAATTTCACGCTTTTGGTCTCGTTCCTTGATTGTTTGACGTTTGTCATATTCTTTCTTACCTTGACCAACACCAATCAATACTTTGGCAAAACCGTGCTTTAAATAAACTTTCAACGGAATTATAGCTATTCCTCGTTCTGCTTGGACTTTTGCCAAACGATTAATTTCTTTTTTATGTAAAAGGAGTCTTCTACTTCTTAGAGGATCATGATTATAACGATTTCCTTGCTTATACTCACTTATATGAACATTCTCCAAGTAAGCTGACCCATTAATAATCTGCACATACCCATCACGTAAATTTATTCTTCTGGCACGAACAGATTTAATTTCGGTTCCAGTTAAAGCAATTCCAGCCTCTAAAGTTTCTTTTATGAAATAATCATGCCGCGCTTTCTTATTTTGCGCGATTAAATTCTCTTCTTTTTCTTTCATTAGACTAATCCCTAATGTTTAAAACTTCTATGACCTTTTCTGTTTTTACTAGTAACATGTTCATGTCCACGACGATTGCCACGGCTATTATAATTTCCACCACCACGGTGACCATGATCATTATGAAATCCTCGATTACCTCGTTTACGATTATTCATTCCACGATCATTATGCTTTTTCTTAGGAGCATTCGGATCATAAACTTCGAAATCAAGTTGATGCTGTTCAACATTAGCATTAATTAGGGTAACCTTAATTGGCATCCCTACCTTGTATTGTTTATGAGTTCCCCGACCCGTTAAAGTCATTGATTTCTCATTAAAACTATAGAAATCGTCAGTTAAATTAGAAATATGAATTAAACCTTCAACAGTATTTGGCAATTGAATGAACATACCAAAACTAGTGACTGAAGCAACAACAGCATCAAAATGTTGACCCACTTGATCTGCCATATATTCAGTCATCTTCAAATCATTTACTTCACGTTCCGTATCAATTGAACGTCTTTCTTGAGTTGAGGTTTGCTCTGCAACATCTGGTAAGTAACTTTCAAAGTGCTTTTGAGTTTCTTCACTCATCCCTTTTTCTTGATATGCATGAATCATTCTGTGAACCATTAAATCTGAGTAACGTCTAATTGGGGAGGTAAAGTGAGTATAATACTCTGCTGCCAAACCAAAGTGGCCCAATGCATCTTCTGAATAACGAGCTTGCTTTAAACTACGAAGCATCATCATTTGGACAACGGCTTCTTCTGGAGTACCAGTTGTCTTAGAGACTACTTTTTGCAAATCAAGTGGCTTAATATCATTGGGATCTGCATGAACATTCAAACCAAACGCACTACAAAATTCAAAGAAAGTCTTAATTCTTTCAGCATCAGGCGTTTCGTGAACACGGTATAAAAATGGAACCTGCTTCTTATAGAAATCTTCTGCTACCGTCTCATTAGCCATTAACATGAATGATTCAATCATCTTTTCAGCAGTACCGCGTTCATGCAACACAATATCTGTTGGTTTGCCTTGATCATCAACAACTATCTTTGCTTCTGGCTCTTCAAAGTCAATTGCACCACGCTTATGGCGTTGTTTATACAAAGCAGTATGTAAATCTGCCATATCTTCAAGCATTGGTCGCAATTTTACATATTTATCTTCTAAGCCATCCATATCACCCTTAAGTGTTTGGTTAACTTTATTATATGTCATACGGCCATGTGAGCGCATAACAGATGGATAAATCTTGTAGCCTACTCTTTTACCTTCTGGGGTAATTTCCATATCACAAGATAAAACAAGACGTTCTACTCCCTCATTTAATGAACAAATACCATTTGAAAGTCTGAATGGGAGCATTGGAATAACGCGATCTACTAAGTATGTACTATTTCCACGTGCAAAAGCCTCATCATTCAAAGGTGTATTTTCTGTTACATAATGAGAAACATCCGCAATATGAACACCTAAATGATAGTTACCATTAGGCAATTTCCATACAACCACTGCGTCATCAAAGTCTTTAGAATCATCCCCATCAATAGTAACTGCTGGTTGATCCGTAATATCTACTCGACCTTTTTTATCACCTTCAGTAACATGGTCAGGAATTGCATTAGCTTGTTTCATAGCATCTTCTGGCCATTCAGTTCTAACATCATGAGCTGAAACAATAGACATAATATCTACGCCAGGATCATTCTTATTACCAATGATATTAATAACTGCACCGGTCATTGATTCAGGATAATCTTCTTCTGGATAATCCTTAATTGATACCTTAACCATATCGCCCATTTGAGGGATCAAACCATTTTCTGAAAGGTATACACGATATTTATGTAATTTTTTGTTGTTACTCAATGCATAACCAATGAAATGACTAACTTTTTTCTGTTCATCAGTTAATGGATGGAATTCTCCGACTAAACTATCAATTCCACGTTCTAGAATTTCTTCAACTTGGCCTTCTGGTCCTTTTCCATTCCATGGATTACCGCCCGCAGTAATCTTGACTTTTACGCGGTCACCATCAATAGCATACTTTGTATAATCAGCTGCTACAAAAACATCATCTGCTTCTTCATCATCTAATTTAACAAAGCCGAACCCTTTATCATTAGCCTTAAAAATTCCTTCAACGATAGTGTTTTCTTTTGCTAATTGATATTGTCCTTTTCCATCAGTAATAATCTTTTTTTCATGCTCTAAAAAAGAAAGAGCTTTAATCAATTCTGTGAAATTACCTAATCTTTCACGACGTGCTTCACGTTCAATTTGATCTACACGATATTGTTTTTGTGGATTATGGCGAAAAATTTCTAAAACACCGGCCAAAATTTTTTCGTTTTGTGCCATGTAATTAATCTCCGATCTTTAAATAATATAAAAAAACCTCCCCATCATATTTGATCGGGAGGTACAAAATTTATTTTGAAGACATATAAGCTAAGATAATAGCAAAGGCAAAAAAGAGAACCAATAAAACTGAGGTTACTTTTTCCATAAATGCTTCAAAACCACGTTTTTTGGTTTGAGCACTAAAAACGGCACCGCCAGATAAGGCGTTTAATGCATCTTGTTGTTTTTGTGGCTGCATCATTGTTGCAATAATAATTAAGATTGAAACAATGATTAGTAGCGTCATAACTAAATTATACAATGCGCTGCCTCCAATACACACATACGATTTACTAATCAATTTTATCACATATTGTCAATTCTTGCAGTTATTTTTTCAACTCAGGCGCATCAGTTTTAAAATCTTTTTGCGTCGTCTTTTTATGATTTTGATACCATAGAGACGTTTTACTTGGATCATTAAATAAACGTTTTAACGATGGTTCCTTATTATAATCGTAGTCTTTTGGCTTAACCTTAGTAAACCACTTAGGACGATAAAACCGTAATAAATTACCGTTAATTACACGATCTGATAAAGAAAGCTGCGTTGTCACAGTGTTAGAAATTGCCGTCAATTCAGCTTTTAATTTCTTATTAGGCTTAATTCTTTTACCAGTCTTAGTGTAATAATAATCGCTACCAACTTTTGAATATTCTGGTGTAATAAAGTCTCCATTTCTTTGGGCTACAATTTGGGGTGCGTTTTTGCTAAGTAAATCGTAGCCAAATTGAATAGTATCGCTATCTTTAATACCGAGTAAATTTAACAAAGTTGGTAAAACATCAATTTCACCACCATAAGTATGATTTATTCCACCCTTTAATCCTTTCATATGAAACATTAAAGGCACTCTTTGAAACTGCAAATTATCAAAATCATTAAATGATTTTTTCTTAAGAAGTTGTGCACTAGCTTTATGGTGATTTCCAGAAATACCATAGTGATCGCCATAAAAGACAATCAATGTCTTTTTATCTAGTCCAGTCTTCTTCATCCAGCTCATTAGTTCTCCAATTGCTTGATCAAGATAATGCGCTGTTTGAACGTAACCATCAACAGTTTCATCCCCAGTATTAGTCTTAGCAATGGATTGATTCTTCTTGTCAATATCGTATGGATAATGATTAGTTACTGTGATCATCTTTAAATAAAATGGCTGTGGTAAACGTTCAATATATTTAATTGATTGATCAAAGAAAATCTTATCTTTTAAACCATATCCAATATAATAGCTGGGTTTATTTTCATAAAATGATAATGGCATAAAATATTGATAACCAAATGATTTATATGCATTATTTCTATTCCAGAACGATCCTGCACCACCATGCATTACTGCAGTAGTATAACCTGCTTGTTGGTGCAAAATCGCTGGTGCACTTTCAAACGTATTTGACGTGCCATAAGTAGACATAGCTGACCCAGACTGCAAACCATATAATGAATTTTCTAACATCATTTCAGCATCTGAAGTTTTACCTTGTCCTACCTGGTTAAAGAAATTATCAAAGCTAATCGTATCTTTTTGATGATATATTTTATTTAAATTAGGTGTTACTTCTTTACCCTTCCATTTATAGCCAATTAAAAATTGTTGAAAACTTTCAAGGTGAATAACTAAAACGTTTTTTCCTTTTGCTACACCCGTATATTCTGGATTAGGTTTTACCTTGTTTGCATTTAAATAATTACGTACAGATTTTAAATCAGATACGTTTGCCTTAGCCATTTGGGCGCTTGTTTGGGCTGTTTTATATCCATCATAAATAGCGTATTCATTAATTCCTAGATATTTAACAATATAGTTATTATCAAAGGTTCTAGTTAAAAGACCTGATCTATCTTTTTGGGCCATCAATAAATTAAGTCCCATTAAACTAAGTGCCAAAAATTCAATTAAAAGACTCACTTTTAACTTTAATGGACGCACATCCATTTTAATAACTTTAGTAGCTAATAACGCAATAATAACTGCAATATCCAAAAATGCTAAAAAATCACTTGCTAAAGTTATTCCTGCAATACTTTTTCCCAGATTATCGGATGTCGATCCTGATGTCTTAATAATTGAAAAAGACAAGAAATTAGAAAATTCTCGATAATATAAAATATTAGAAAAAAGCCACAGCGTTAATAAAAAATCGATTATCAGAATAATCCAATAAGATTTTCGTCCCTTAAAAAATAGGCCAATACCTAGTAGCAGCATCCCTGATGGAATAGGGTTAATTAAAAGCAAAAATTGCTGCATAGGACCAACTGCACCCAAGTTGAACTTAGTTAAATAAATATAATATGTTTTTAGCCAAAACAATACTAAAACTATTGTAAAAAATCCCAGCTTAGTTTGCGTCAACCATTTAAAAAAAGATTTGGTACGTTCCATCGCTCTCTCCTCTCGTTACGGTAATTAATCTTACTACGGAATTGAGTAAGACACATTTACTTTAATAAAAATTAATTACTTTCTGAGCTTTTTATCTTTTTAGGCTTAAAAATCCAACCAAATATTCCTAAGATCATTCCAAAGAAATAAGTTGAAAAACGCCAGATAAACATTGCCAAAATTAAGGCACCATGCGTAGAAATAAATGTTGAAAATAACGTCTGAAAACTATATTCTGCTCCACCGGATGCGCCTGGAATTGGAATAATTGCCATAAACATAATAATCATAATATTCATCTGCGTAACACTAAGCCATGAACATGGAACATTAAGAGCTGACAAAATCATAAATGGAATTGAGTAGAAAAAGAGTAATTGTAGAATCGTTAAAATCGAAGCCATAATTAACTTCTTCTTCTCTTTTTTTAACTTTTGGCTTTCAGCATAAAATGTATCTATTTTTTCTAAAGTTGCCGTACGCCATTTTTCAACGCGTTCTTTTTTCATAAATTTAGCCAATAAATCCATAATCCAATTAGTAGTTCTTTTAGTAAAGCGATAGGCAAACATAATTGCCAACAAAAAGATAATTGAACTGACATGGATTAAAAAGCCAATTGCAATAAAAATAGCGAGACCTGCAAACTTGGTCATTACCATATGGAAACCAAATAAAATGGTAAATACATAGGCAAATAAAACAACTATTTGATAAATAATAAATTTCATTAACAAAATAGAAGTCGATCGACCACCTTCCATTCCCATTTGAATCATAGCTGCAAGTTGCGAAGGCTGTCCTCCTGTAGACATAGGAGTTATCGCATTAAATAGTGCTTGAATAATAGGGATACGTAAAAAAGACCATGCCGATCGCTTAGGCTCTGATTTTCGATGTGCTAAAACGGCAAGAATTCCTGCTTCGCATACATAAGACAAAAGCATTAAGCAAAACACCATTATCAATGCTCCAACATTCAAGCCATGAGCAGCCTTCAAAATGTCAGATAATGGTGTAGACTTTAGATCTGTATAAAGTACAAAGACACTGATTGCCAAAACAACCAAGATGCCCCACATATGTTTTTTATTCATTAATGAATTTGTCCTAGTTCTTTGCCCAATTTATATTGCTCATGATAAAATTCATTCCAAATTTTAGCTAATCGTTCTTCTGAATATTCTTGGCTGGCCTTCAACGATAAATCACTATATTTTTTCAATAATTGTGGATTTTTAATTACGTTTTGCAAAATTTGATTCATTTCACTAAAGTCTTTTCCACTCATATAATAGCCATCAATAATTGCCTTATATAAGTCAAGATCGCGCAAAAGCACTGGTGTCCCACAACTAAACGCTTCAAGAACAGACATTGGGAATAGTTCATCGTATGATGGTAAAACAAATAAATCAGCAATATTCAAATACTTAACTAATTTTGTACGATCTACGATTCCTGTAAAAATCAAATTTTCAGGTGGATTATCCACCATTTCTTTATAGTGATTATATCCATCTGTAATTTTGCCAAACGAAAATCCACCAGCCCAAATAAACTGAACATCTGGATTAGCTTTAGCCATTTTTACAAAATCATCAATTCCTTTACGTTCTTGAACTTGTCCATCACCAAAAACAACAAACTTATCAAGTGGAATCTTTAATTCATGTCGAAAGGCATTCTTACTTGCCAATGATTCTTCATAAAATTCTTCTTTAGAAACAAAATTAGGAATGTATTTAACCCTATCGCGTTCAATGCCATAATCAACCAATTTATCAATAAAAATTGGATTTACAACTACGATTTGATCCATTCGCTTATAAAAATCAATCACGTAATCATAAACCACATTTTTAGCTATTCCCGGCAACTTAAGCGATCCATCTAATGTATCAGGCAAAAAGTGAACATATCCTATTTTTCTTCCACGAGCAGGTGAAAAACTATTTACGAAATAAGTTGGATTAATTGTATGATAGTGCGTTAAATCACTATTACCATATCTATTAATTGTTACATAAAACTCATCTACTAAGCGGGTTCTCAATAATTTGATCAATTCATTGTAGGCTGAGCCCACTCCTTGACCTTTAACTGAATCAGCTTGTGAGAACATATTAATTCTAATCATTTATATCCTCTAAATTATATTTCTTCATGTTTAGGTTGATAATGATCAATCGCGTATTTATAAAAATCATGGACATTTGTAGCAAATTGCTCCGATGAAATCTTCTGCAATTTATTTTGTAAAAGATCTTGTGGAATTCTATTGTGTCCTTTTTTCAATAATTCAATAATTTCTTGCAACATTTCCTTCTGTGTAACAAAAGTACGTCCAAAGACATCATTATCAAAAATATTTTCAGTGTAATCAGTGTCGTAAACTACACATGGTGTACCTGCAGCCAAAGCTTCTATATAAGTAAGACCTTGGGTTTCAGTGTCACTGGCAGAAACAAAAAGATCGGCCATTCGATAATAATTGCCTACATCTCCATGATCAACGTTACCGACAAATAAAACATAATCTTCTAAAGTTAAACGTTCAACTTGTTCTTTCAGCACTTTAACATCAGGTCCATCACCGGCAATTACAAATTTAATATTTGGAAATTCTTCTACAATTGCTGGCATCACATTAAGAATATGATTTATTTTCTTTTCTGCTGCAATTCTACTTAAAGTTAAAATTACAGGAGCATCTTTGTCGATTCCTAATTCCTGACGTACATCACGTTCAGCATCGCCATTCATTCCCTGCAAATCTACTCCAGTAGGAATTACCCTAATTGGAATTTGCACGCCATATCGCTTTAACAAATCTTCTACACGTCCACTTGGGGCAATACAGCCATCCATATTTTTTAAATAGCTTTTTACGAATTGTTTAACATGATATGGTCGCAATAAGTGACCATTTAAAATATAATGCAAATAATCTTCATACATTGTGTGATAAGTATGAATTGCAGGAATATCTAATTGGTGGGCTACATATTTGCCAATTGTACCTAAAGCAAATTCAGTTTGTGTATGTACAATATCCAAATTTACTTCCTTAGCTACCTTAGTTGCTTCAAATAAGCCTCTAAATGCAATTCTACGATCTGTGAATGAAACAAAAGGTATACTGCTAAAACGAAAAACATTTGGCTCAACAGTGCCCTTTTCTACATTTGGATCTGTAGTTGTAAAAATAAATACATTATGCCCCTGTCTTTCAAGCGCATCTTTTAGCGTCCTAATAGAAGTAGCTACGCCACTTATTTGGGGAAAATATGTATCGGTATAAAGACCAATATTCATTTAAATACCTCCATATGTAGCATTATAAAGATTACTTAAATTATGTGCAATTTATAATACGAATATTAATAAAGATACAAAAAAAGCGATCCACAACTTGGATCGCTTTATAAAAAATAGCGGTGATCGGGGTCGAACCGATACGTCCAAAATGGACACCAGATTTTGAGTCTGACGCGTCTGCCAATTCCGCCACACCGCCATAATATTAAATTGTATGATCAACATTCTTGTTGATAAGGCGGAGGTCGGATTCGAACCGACGATTAAGGTTTTGCAGACCTCTGCCTTACCACTTGGCTACACCGCCATATGTTATCAAATTATTTAGAATTGGGATAGCTGGATTCGAACCAGCGCATGTTAGAGTCAAAGTCTAATGCCTTACCACTTGGCTATATCCCAATACTAGGGCGGAATATGGGATTCGAACCCATGTATGCCGGATCCACAAACCGGTGTGTTAACCCCTTCACCAATTCCGCCATTCAAGGTAACAGGGATAGTAGGAATTGAACCCACACTAGCGGTTTTGGAGACCGATGTACTACCTTTATACGATATCCCTATTATGGAGGAGGGTGGATTCGAACCGCCGAACTCAGAGAGAGCGGTTTTACAGACCGCCGCGTTTAGCCACTTCGCTACTCCTCCAGCTTGATGGCGCGGGACGGAATCGAACCGCCGACACAAGGAGCTTCAATCCTTTGCTCTACCAACTGAGCTACCGAGCCATCTTACGGTCCATGTGGGATTTGAACCCACGATCTCCTCCGTGACAGGGAGGCGAGATAAACCACTGCTCCAATGGACCAAATTGCGGGAGCTGGATTTGAACCAACGACCTTCGGGTTATGAGCCCGACGAGCTACCAGACTGCTCCATCCCGCGATATTATTAAGGAGGATGTGGGATTTGAACCCACGCGCGGCATAACCGCCTAACGGTTTTCAAAACCGTCCCCTTAAGCCACTTGGGTAATCCTCCATTGCTTAATACCAAAAAAAATTCAATTATTGGCAAATGACCCGTACGGGATTTGAACCCATGTTACGGCCGTGAAAGGGCCGTGTCTTAACCACTTGACCAACGGGTCATGTCTCTTAATTAAGAGCACCTAATTATAATAACTAAATCAGTTTTAAAAGTCAAGAACTTTTTTTAACTTTTTAAAACTTAATTATTCAGGTGACATCTCAATCACAACGTATTTAATAATACTGGATAATCTAATAAAATGCAAGTACTTTTTTTATTTTTTTCGTAATAACATGAAAATGCGTTGTACATAGAGACATTATATTTTCTAATACTTCATCTTTGTCAGCATATAATATGTATTAATATCAACTGACTTCTCTAATTTCAAGTTTATAGAAACAACCGGAACTAATTTAGAATTATTGTTTTTATCAATTTTTTTCATTTCTTTTTGTCTAAATGACTCTTTCTGTGGTTGACAAGTCCCTAAATAGATAAAACTTTTACCATCATCATCTGATTTTTTCACAAACAGATGAAAAGCTATCTTATCATCCTTGAAACTCTGGATTTCTTTACTATTTAATTTTCGTGGATATTTTGAATACATATTAATAATTGACTAATTTATAAATCGATCTTGATATGCCAGTGCATCATTCTTTTTGTTATAAGTAATGAAAATCGCACAATTTTTCTTATCATAGTCAAACTTATAGCCACCAATATTTTGACCCGGAACAATTTTATCCCAATTTAGTAAACGATTCGCATCCATTCGAGTATATCTTTCATTGATAGTAAAAATCTTATCAGAATCATACTTTTTAGAACGAAGTAAACCAGTTTTAATTGCATCCCTAAAAAGCGTATAAAAATTCTTATCTCTTAGTTCTTTTCTTACCTTTTCGTTTAAAAAATATTTTTTATTTTTGTGCTCAACAATACTTTCACCGCCATAAGTCACTTTATTGGGCAAAGATTTTCTAATGAAAAATGATAACGATAATATTTCATCCACTGATTTAAGAATATTATTGGAAATCAAACAGTGATTTTCTTTTAAAATAGCTAAATATTCGTATTCCTTAACTTTATTTTGCTCTAAAAGCATATCCAACAGTAAAAGTTCATGCTTTCGCTTACCATTTGCTAAAACAACAGTTAAGAATTCTAATATCTTATTTTGAAAATTAGATACTTGATACTCTGTCTCTCCCATTTCTTGCAAAAAATGACTATAATTCTTATATTTTTCGGCAATAACTTCACAATCAATGGATTCATTTTGCAAATCATACATTAGTGGCACTCTACCAATTTTTCTTTTTTCATTTATGTATTCTTCACGCAGCTTACGCTTTAATGTGAGATTAGAATGATTAATTGACTTATAAATTTGACTCTTAGCTACATTGGTAAAATTAATTAAAGATACACCATAAATTGGTTCAAGATCTAACTTATCACGAACTTGATCACGATTATGTGATTTATCCCCTGTTAAAGCAACAGGAATTAGATAATTGTTATCATAATTACCTACAAAATCTATTACAGTCAGATAATCTTTCCCCTTGTATTTTCTAAGTCCACGTCCTAATTGCTGAACAAAAACAATACTTGATTGGGTATTTCTTAACAAAACAATCTGATTAATACATGGAATATCTACACCTTCATTGAATACATCGACAGTAACAATATATTTAACCTTTCCTTTTTCTAGTTTTTTAACTGCTTTTTCTCGTTCACCAATTGAGTCTGTTCCTGATATTGCAAGCGCTGGACAACCTTTTTCTGTTAGTTTTTCTGCTAAAATTTCAGCTTCTTTTTTACGACTACAAAAAATTAACCCATGTAAAGTTCGACCAGAATAACCATAATAATCCGTTTGTTGTAAAATATAATTTACTCGTTCATCACTTACCAAACGCTTTAAGCTAGTTGCACCATTAATTAATTCATCCTGGTAAATATAATCTTCAACACCATAATAGTGAAACGGACAAAGCATATCTTGATCTAAAGCATTCTGCAATCGTATTTCATAGGCAATATTGTAATCAAAAAGTTTATAAATATTAAAATCATCTGTTCTTTCTGGTGTAGCAGTCATACCTAAACAAAATTGAGGTTGAAAATAGTTAAAAATTTTTAACTCCTGTACTGATCCTAAATGATGTGCCTCATCAAATAAAATATAATCAAAAGCATCTCTCGCAAATTTTTTTAAATTTTCATCTTTGGCTAAAGTCTGGACCGTTGCAAAAATATATTTAGACTTTAAGCCTTCTCGATGATTTCCACTGTATATGCCATAATCAGAGTAGGCACCACCAATAACATCATAAAAACTATTTCTAGATTTTTGTAAAATTTGCTCACGATGAACTACATATAAAAATCTTTTGGGCTTAAATTTCTGAACATCAAAAGCACCAAGATACGTCTTTCCAGTACCAGTCGCCGAAATAATCAATGCTTTATTTTTTCCGTTTTGTCTAAGACTTTGAATCTCACCTAACGCTTCTTTTTGCATTTTGTTTGGTTGTACTTTTAATTTTGATTTATTCTCTGCTATCTGAGGGTCTACTGGCTTATTTCGTTCAAACTGATATTGGTACCACGTAAGCCACTTTTCCGTTAGAGGAGTAGCTTTACGCCATTCATCCTCAATTTGCCAATTAATTTGTTCAGTGATTTCTGCATTATCTGAGGAATTAACATTTAAATTCCACTCATAGTTGCTAATTAATGCACCGGAAGTTAAATTAGAACTTCCAATGATTGCTGTGCGATATCCTTCATGTTCAAACAAATATCCCTTAGCATGAAATGGTAATTCTTTATCAGTTTCTAGATCTCTTTCGTTAAAAATTCTAGTTTCAATATTAGGAACCTTCAGCAAACTTCTAAAAGCTTCTGGCTCATTAAAATAAAGATATGTTGAAGTTAAAACACGACCATGAATTCCTCGCTTGGCTAAGTCTGACAAAATTGTTAAAAATGAAGTAAAACCTCGTTGTGTAATAAATGCTACCGCAAATGTAAATGATTTACAGGTGGCTAATTCCATTTTTAAAACTCGATAAACGTTATCGTTTTGATTATGATTAAGAATAAGCCGAGCGGATAAATTGCCAGTACTTAAAAATCGATCCTTATCAATATAGTTATTTAAAACTGTTGTAGTTAATTCTTTTTCTAAATTCATTAAAATTTTATGTCCTTAAAGTTTGTTTTAGCTAAGTCCTCAACTAATGGTTCATCAGCTGGTGCCCAATTTAAACTTTTAACATCATCAGCTGCTAACCATTCAACTTTACTATGAGCAACAAGATCAAAATTATGAGTTAACATTTGGGCAAAGAAAACCGTCAACTCAACTATTCCAAAGTCATATTCGTAACTTACAGTTTTTCCTAATTGTGGTCCGATCTGAACTTCATCATGAAACTCTTCTTCAAGCTCACGTTTAGCTGCTTCTTGTGGTGTTTCCCCGTTTTCTATTTTCCCACCAGGAAATTCCCACATTCCTCCTACCAAACGATCACTATCACGTTTTCCAGCTAAAACCTTATTTTTATCCTGATCTATGATAGCTACTGCCGCAACCTTAATAATTCTCTTTACCATTTTTTCTCCTCAATATTTTTAGTTTTATTTTACACTAACTAATCTATTAACAACCAAAATCCTAAATTATACAAAAAAGATCTAACCTAGTTATATGTCTAAGTTAGATCTTTATATATACTTAATTTAAAAAAACAAAAAAGCTCGATAAACGAGCTTTATATATACTACGGAGACTGAGAGATTCGAACCCTCGCACCGGAATAACCCGATCTACACCCTTAGCAGGGGCGCCTCTTCAGCCACTTGAGTAAGTCTCCAATGGGCCTAAATGGACTTGAACCATCGACCTCACGCTTATCAGGCGTGCGCTCTAAACCAGCTGAGCTATAGGCCCATATAAGCGGGTAACGAGAATCGGACTCGCGACTAAAGCTTGGAAGGCTTTCGTTTTACCACTAAACTATACCCGCACCTAATATAAAAAATGAATGGCGCGGGACGGAATCGAACCGCCGACACAAGGAGCTTCAATCCTTTGCTCTACCAACTGAGCTACCGAGCCATCTTACGGTCCATGTGGGATTTGAACCCACGATCTCCTCCGTGACAGGGAGG
>SKEA01000224.1_pt1 | contig 61893 bp, 55 predicted proteins | sample 4826601 | NCBI WGS metagenome assembly SKEA01 (sample SAMN11008821, study PRJNA524170) | human gut metagenome | biome: Human fecal sample; material: Feces; isolation source: fecal sample from pouch patient p13, p53 | host: Homo sapiens | place: Israel: Tel-Aviv | collected 2016-07-06 | reverse complement strand
GAATAGTATTAATTGACTTAATAAAAAAGCTATGCTATATTTAGCAATATATTATATGTAATAATCTGTAACAAAATAAATTATATTACAAAAAAGGGATAAAATCTTGGGGAATAATTTCTATAAAATTTTATAGATTATTATAAAAATTAAAAAACATAAAAAGGGGGAAATTTATTATGAAAAGAAAGATACTTGCAGTATTACTATCAGCTACAATGCTATTAACTGTAGCAGGTTGTGGTAATAGTAATAAAACAAGTAACAATTCATCTAATAATTCATCTAATAGTGAAAAATTAGATGATGAACAAGTGTTAAATACTATATATTTTGAGGTTGCAACTTTAGATGCGAATGACTGTACTGATAATCAAAGTTCATCTATTCTTGCTGCAGTTCAAGAGGGATTGACAAGAGTTGAGAATGATGGAACAGGAGATAAATTAGTTCCAGCAGGAGCAGAAAGTTGGGAAACTTCAGAAGATGGATTAACATGGACATTTCATTTAAGAAAAACTAATTGGTCAGATGGTGAACCTGTAGTAGCTCAAAATTACGTCGATTCATTTATGAGAATATTGAATCCTGATAATGGTTTTGCATATGCTTTTTTAGCATATGATATTGTTGGTGCAGAAGAATATAATACAGGATCAGGATCAGCTGATGCTGTAGGAGTAAAAGCTATTGATGATCAAACATTGCAATTTAATTTAAAGTATGCAGTTCCATACTTCCTTTCTAAGATATCATATGCAACATTCCATCCAATAAGATTAGATGTTATTGAAAGACTAGGAGATAAATATGCTAGTGAAATAAAAGACACTGTATATAATGGACCTTTTATAATAGAAAGCTGGGATAATGGAAACTCAATGGTATTAGTAAAAAATGATACTTACTGGGACGCAGATTCAGTTAAGCTTGATAGAATTAATTTAACTCAAGTTAAGGAATTTGCTACACAAGCACAATTATTTGAAAATCAAGAATTAGATGTAACTGGAGCTCAAACTGATTATATAGAAAAATGGACTCAACAAGCAGAAAATGGAGAATTTCAAATGCAAACTGGTGATGAGCCAGGATCATTCTATTTATATTTTAACCAAACTAGTGAAAGTGCTAATGGAATATTAAAGAATGCAAAAATAAGAAAAGCAATAGGATTAGCAATAGATAGAGATGTTTATACTAATGACTTAGTAGGAAGATATCAATCATCTTATGGAATAATTCCAACAGCTATAAACTTTAATGATAAGAAATACAGAGATCAAGTAGAAGAACCATTAGCTGATGAGGCTAAGACTTATGTTAATAATCTAGACAAGCTTAAAGAGCTATTTAAGGAAGGATTAACTGAATTATCACTTCAAACAGATGATTTAAGTCAGTATTCATTAACTTATTTATGCCAAGGTGATTCTGAATTACAAAAGCAAAGAGCAGAATGGATAAGTCAACAAATTGAAAGTAATTTAGGTATTAATATTGAAGTTGAAACTCAAGGAGATTGGGGAATATACTTAAATACAATGGATAAATTAGAATATGATTTCACATTATCTGGTTGGTCTGCAGACTATGATGACCCAATGACATTCTTAGATATTTGGGTATCTAACGGAGGAAATAATCATACAGGATATGCAAATGCAGAATATGATGAATTGTTAAAATCTGCGAAGGGTGAAAATGACCAAGCTAAGCTATTAGAGATATATGAAAAATTAGAAAACAAACTAATAGAAGAGGATGCTGTTATTTCTCCAGTATATTATACAGATACAGTTAGATTCTATCAAAATTATGTTAAAGATCTTCAATTTACCTCATTTGGAGCAGTTTATGAATTTAAACATGCTTATATAGAAGGTAAAAATTAGTTAAAATAATTTAAAATTTATATGTGCACATCAACAATTGTTGATGTGCATTACTTAAATATAAAGGAGTTAAATGTATGGGAAAATATATTATAAGAAGATTTTTTGAGATGATTATTACTCTTTTTTTAATTGGAACAGCAACCTTTTTTCTTTTATCTGCAATTCCAGGAACAGCTATTGATAAAAAGATTCAAAAGTTACCAGAAGAAACAAAAAAGGTAGTTATACAAAAGTATGGATATGACAAACCAGTAATTGAAAGATATTTTATAACTTTAAAGAACTATATTTTTAAGGGGGAATTTGGTGAATCATTAGTGCATGCTGGAGATACGGTTTCTAGTATAGTAAAAAATAAAATGCCAGTATCAAGTAGGTTAGGAATACAACAGATTGTAGTGGGTGTTACTATTGGAATAATTCTTGGAATAATTGCAGCAATGAATAGAGGTAAAGTAATTGATTACATAATTCTTATAGGGGCAATGATATTTGCTTCAGTACCTACACTGGTATTAGGTTTATTACTACAGAAATATGGGGCAAAGGGTCCGATATTTAATTTACCTATAATAGGTTGGCCTAAGGGAAGTGAATTATGGTTTGGTGGATGGAAATATACAGTTTTACCAACACTAGCAGGTGCAGGAAGTTATTTAGCTTATTACACAAGATTAATGAAGACAAGCATGTTAGATAGTATAAATCAAGATTACACTTTAACGGCAAGAGCTAAGGGACTATCAGAACTAGCGATAGTTAGAGGACATGTATTTAGAAATTCTTTTATTCCAATAATTACGGTATTACCAGTTGCTGTTTCAGGGGTAATTTCAGGGTCATTCTTTATAGAAAGGGTATTTTCTATTCCAGGAGCAGGACAGTATTTTATTCAAGCAGCAAATGATAGAGATATTCCAATATTAATGGGATTAACATTACTATACGCATTAATTTATCTTATTGCCATATTTATAACAGATATACTTTATACCGTTGTAGATCCACGTATAAGGTTAGTTAAATAAATATAAAGGAGAGAATATTAATGGAAAAAGTGAAAGATAGTAGATTTGAATTAATAGATTCATCTAAGTTAGATGGAGATTTAGTTGTTAGGCCGAATATTAGTTATTGGAAGGATGCATGGAGAAGATTGAAAAAAAATCCCATAGCTATGGGTTCATTGTTTATATTAGTAGTTATTATATTGATGTCTATTTTTGCACCAATTATAAGAAATTTAGACTATCAAACAGTTGTTACAGCTAACAAAAATTTATCTCCGAACAAAGAGTTTTGGTGGGGAACAGATGCAATGGGAAGAGACTTATTTACAAGAGTTTGGATTGGAGCAAGAGTATCAATAAGTATAGCTATAGTTGCAACAATTATAGATGTAGTAGTTGGATGTCTATATGGTGGAATAGCAGCTTATGTTGGTGGTATTGTTGATGAAATAATGATGAGAATTGTTGAAGTTCTAAATAGTATTCCTTATTTAATTATAACATTATTGATTTTAGTTGTTTTAGGAAATGGATATTTTCAATTAATGCTAGCACTATGTATTACAGCATGGACAGGTACTGCAAGAATGATTAGAGGTCAGATTTTGCAGTTAAGAGAATCTGAATATGTTTTGGCTGCGGAAGCATTAGGAGCATCTCCGTTGAGAGTAATTATAAAACACTTATTACCTAATACAATAGGATTAATAATATTAGATGTTGCATCAACTATTCCAAGCGTTATAGTTTCAGAAACTGTACTTTCATTTTTAGGATTAGGGTTAAGCATACCAAGTTTTAGTCTAGGATCATTATTATCAGCAGGACAACAAGCTATGGCATTTTATCCATATCAATTATTGTTCCCAACAATGGTTTTATGTCTAATAATATTATCATTTAATGTTTTGGGAGATGGTTTAAGAGATGCTTTAGATCCTAAACTAAGGCAATAGGAGGTATCTAAGTTATGGAGAATTTGGTAAAAGAAAATAAATATATTCTTGATGTGAAAGATTTAAAAGTTTCATATCATACTTATGCAGGAGAAGTTCAATCAGTTAGAGGAGTATCATTTAAAGTTGATAGAGGTGAGGTATTAGCTATAGTTGGCGAATCAGGATGTGGTAAAAGTGTTACAGCTAGATCTATTATGTCTTTAATTCAAGCTCCACAAGGAGAGATAAAAAAAGGTAGTAAAATATTTTTTAATGGTGAAGATGTATTAGCTTATAATAAAAAGCAAATTAGAAAATTTAGAGGTGGAGATTGTGCAATGATATTTCAAGATGCACTAACTTCCCTTAATCCAACTATGAAAATTGGAAAACAAATAATGGAGAATTTAATTATTCATAGAAATATGAATAAAAAGGAGGCAAGGGAAGAGGCAATAAAAATATTAAAGTCTGTTGGAATACCTAATGCAGAAAAGAGAATAGATCAATATCCACATGAATTTTCAGGTGGAATGAGACAAAGGGCAATGATTGCAATAGCAGTAGCTTGTGAACCTAAAATTTTAATAGCAGATGAGCCTACCACAGCACTTGATGTTACAATTCAAGCACAAATATTAGAGTTAATTAATGAGTTAAAAGATAGATTAAATACTGCTGTAATATTAATCACTCATGATTTTGGGGTAGTTGCAGGTATGGCAGATAAAATTGCAGTAATGTATGCAGGACAAATTATAGAATCAGGAGAAAAAAGAGATATATTTTATAATCCAAAGCATCCATATACATGGGCACTTTTAAACTCTGTTCCTAAACTAGAATGGAAGGGCAAACAATTATTAGATACAATTAAGGGCACACCGCCAGATTTAATTGCTCCTCCAAAGGGATGTGCATTTGCAGCTCGTTGTAAGTATTGTATGAATATATGTTTAGAAGAAGAACCAAAAGAATATTCCTTTGAAAATTCTCAGCAAGCAAAATGTTGGTTGTATAGTGAAGAGATGCCAGAAGGAATGTTGAATGAAATTTTGGAGGATAAAAAAAATGAGTAAAGATGCAAATGTGATTTTAGAAGTTAAGAATTTAAAGAAATATTTTAAAATTGGTAATAAAGATATTTTAAAAGCTGTTGATGATGTTTCGTTTTTTATAAGAGAGGGAGAAACATTAGGATTAGTTGGAGAATCGGGCTGTGGTAAAACTACATGTGGTAGAACTGTAATTGGAATGTATGATAAGAGTGGGGGAGAAGTTTTTTATAAAGGTAAGTCAGTGCATGGATTAAGTAGAAAGGATAAGAAAGCATTTACGAAAGAAGTTCAAATAATTTTTCAAGATCCATATGCTTCTTTGAATCCTAGAATGACAGTTGCAGATATAATAGCAGAAGGAATTGATATTCACGGATTAGCAAAAAATAAGAAAGATAGAGAAGAAAGAATTTATAAGGCTTTAGATCAAGTAGGCTTAAATAGAGAACATGCTAATAGGTTTGTTCATGAATTTTCAGGTGGACAAAGACAAAGAATAGGAATTGCTAGAGCATTAGCAGTAGAACCTAAATTTATTCTTTGTGATGAACCTATATCTGCTTTGGATGTATCAATTCAAGCACAAGTAGCTAATCTTTTAATTAAATTACAAAAGGAATTAGGATTAACATATTTATTTATAGCCCATGATTTATCTATGGTTAAGCATATTTCTGATAGAGTAGCAGTTATGTATCTAGGAGGTATGGCTGAATTAGCAGAATCAGAGGAATTGTATAATAATCCTAAACATCCTTATACAAAAGCATTAATGTCAGCAATTCCAATAGCAGATCCAGATGTTGAAGAAAGTAGAGAAAGAATTATGCTAAGTGGAGATGTACCTAGTCCAATTAATACACCTATAGGATGTAAGTTCCAAGGAAGATGTGATAAGTGTATGGAGATTTGTAGAAAAGAGGTTCCGGAATTTAAAGAAGTTGAAAAAAATCATTTTGTTGCATGTCATTTATATTAAAATATTTTAGTTTAGAGGATTAAATATATGAGGAAAACAATTGAATTTATGAATGATTTTAAAAAATGCTTTATTATTGGAACTTTAACAACTTTTTCAATAGCGTTTTTGGTTGGAATATTTTCATTAATAATATCAAAATTTAATATTGAACAAGCTATTCAAAATGTAAAGAGTATATTATTAATAGTAGGCTCATTAGGAATGATATTAGGAGCTATGTTAATGATTAGTAGAAAAAATAGAAAAGAATTAGTATTTATTGATCAATGGAAAGAAAAATATAGGATATTATCATATAAAACTGTATTAATAGTAGTAAGCTGTGTAATTGTTCTATATGGAGGCATTATTGATTGGATTAATTATAAATTTTAAATATATATATTATGATTTATAATATTGTAAAAAGTAAATTTTTATGAATAGGTAAGTTAAATATGAATTATGTATATATATTAAGATGTAATGATGATAGTTTATACACAGGGTGGACAAACAACTTAGAAAAAAGAATTAAAGCACATTCCAATGGAAAAGGTTCAAAATATACAAAAGCTAGATTGCCCGTAGAACTAGTTTATTTTGAAGAGTATGAAGATAAAATAGAGGCGATGAGAAGAGAGTATGCAATTAAACAGTTAAAAAGAAAAGAAAAATTAATGCTAATAAAGAAATAGATACTAAGTAAGTAATTTTAAGGGGGCAAAACTATGGATATAAAAATAAGAGCAATAAGAATAGAAGATGCAGAGGGAGTTAATGCATTAAGGGTCATGGATGGAGTAAGAGAAAATATACTAGGAATAACTAGTGAAAGAATATATAGAAGTAAAAGTTTTATAGAAAGTTTAGGAAATAATGCACATATGTATGTAGCAGAAGAAATAGAAAATGGTGAAAGTAAGATAGTTGGAGCTATATCATTACATGTTGCTGAAAATTCTAGACTTAGACATTCAGGTAGTATAGGAATTATGGTGCATAAGGAGTATCAAGGAAGAGGGATTTGTAAAAAAACTTATGGCTACGATTATTGATTTAGCAGATAACTGGTTTATGCTTAAAAGGTTAGAGTTAGGAGTATTTATAGATAACACCAGAGCTTTAAATTTATACAAATCTTTTGGATTTGAAATTGAAGGAACTAAAAAATGTGCAGCAATAAGAAATGGTAAATATGTAGATGAATATATAATGGGTAGAATTAAGAATTAAAATTTTAATAGTATAGTATAAAAAGATATAAACTACACATACTATTAATGCAGTAAAGTGGATGAAGTTTGAAGCTTATACTGCTAAAGGTGAACTAGTAATTTAAAACTATTAGTTCACCTTAAATTTTGCAATAAAAAACCACTTACAAGGTAAGTGGTTTAAATCGTTAAACTTATAGGGGAGTTTTGGATTGGGTATTATTTTGAATAATCGTTAATTAAATCCTGAATCTTTGATTTACATCTAAATCCATGACAACTTCCAGTGCATGCACCAGTTACTTTAGAAACTTCTTCTACGGTATGGGCACCATTTTTTATAGCTTCCTTAATTTTTGCTCTAGATATAGATTTACAAGTACAAACTTTTGTTATCTTATCAAGAATATCAGAATTTAAATTATTTTCCATAACAGATCCTCCAAAATACAAAGATATTAGGAAACACAAAAATTAATTATTAGGTTAATTAACTTTTGAGTAATACGTTTCAACAATTATATTAAATCATAGTATACTAAAATAGTCAACATTAAATATTAAATAATAATTATTATTATTGAGCGTAGATTATTGCAGTAATGTATTACAATAATTAATGTATTAAAATATTAAATTTATTAATAAAAAATAATCACAAAATTTTGGATGTAATTGACAAAGCATAATTAGTTAAGATATAATAAATTCATTAAAGACTATGATTAGGATAAGTACTTTAGTTTATTCTTTTAAGAGAGTGACTGATTGGTGTAAAGTCATAAGATAACTTAAGGAAAATCACCTAGGAGTTTGAGGCTGAAAGTTTTTACGATTAAGCTATCACGTTAGCCCGCGTTAAGGGATAGGATATGAAAGTATCTGAATTATGGCTCATAGTATAATTATGAGTTTATTAACCTTAGGTGGTATAGCGAATTCACTTCGTCCTTTTGGGATGAAGTTTTTTTTATTTAAGTGAAACTTTAAGTTTTAATATTTGTAAGAAAAACTTACTTATACGCTACAGGAGAAGTAGTTTCATTAAATAAGGATTAAAATGTGTCTTTAAGAGAATAATTTTAATAATTAATAAATGTAGAGAAAGGAGAATTCTTATGTACAAAAAAGTAGAATTGCCAAATGGTTTTGTTGGACTTGAAAAAGAAATAGCAAATCTTTGGACTGCAAGAAATGTTATAAAAAAGAATTTTGATATGAATCAAGATGGTGAATATTTCACTTTCTATGATGGACCTCCAACAGCAAATGGTAGACCACACGTTGGTCATGTATTAACGAGAGTTATGAAAGATATTATCCCAAGATATAAAGTTATGAAGGGATATAAGGTTATAAGAAAAGCTGGATGGGATACTCACGGTCTTCCAGTAGAACTTGAAATAGAAAAGAAGCTTGGTATTTCAGGTAAAGAGCAAATCGAAGAGTACGGTGTAGAAAAATTCGTTAAAGAATGTAAAGAAAGCGTATTTACTTACGTAAGTATGTGGGAAAAAATGACTAATCAAATTGGATATTGGGTTGATATGGAAAAGCCATATGTTACTTATCATAATCCATATATTGAATCAGTTTGGTGGGCATTAAAACAAATGTGGGATAAAGGGCTTTTATATGAAGGGCATAAAGTAATGCCATATTGCCCAAGATGCGGTACTGCATTATCATCTCACGAAGTTGCACAAGGATATAAAGATGTTAAGGATTTAACTTGTGTTGCTAAATTTAAAGTTGTAGGAGAAGATAACAAGTACATATTAGCTTGGACAACAACTCCTTGGACATTACCTTCAAACTTAGCTTTATGTATAAACAAAGCTTATACTTATATTGAAGCAAAAGTTGGAGATGAAATATTAGTATTAGCTAAAGACTTAGCTGATAAAGTTTTAGGAGAAGACTATGAAGTAGTTAGAGAATTCCCTGGAACTGAACTTTTAGGAACTAAATATGAGCAATTAATGCCTTTCGGTAAAGTAGAAGGAAAAGCTTTTGAAGTAATTCATGGTGATTATGTTACTTTATCAGATGGTACAGGTATAGTTCATATAGCACCTGCATATGGTGAAGATGATAGCTTAGTAGCTAAAGCTAATGGAATCACTTTCATTAACTTAGTTGATAGAGAAGGTAGATTTGTAGAGGAAGTTACTCCATGGGCTGGAAAGTTCGTTAAGAAATGTGATGAAAGCATTTGTAAGTGGTTAGAAGAAAATAATAAATTATTTAAATCTGAAAAGCATTTACACTCATATCCACACTGTTGGAGATGTGACACACCACTTCTTTATTATCCAAAGGAAAGCTGGTTTGTTGCAATGACAACATTAAGAGATAAGCTTTTAGAAAATAATAATAAAATAAACTGGTATCCTGATAACATTAGAACAGGTAGATTTGGGAAGTTCTTAGAAAATGTTATCGACTGGGGTATTTCAAGAGATAGATATTGGGGAACTCCACTTCCAATTTGGGGATGTGAATGCGGTCATAAAGAATGTATAGGAAGTATTGCAGAACTTAAGGAAAAGGGAATCAATGTTCCAGAAGATATAGAATTACACAAACCATATATAGATAATGTTCACTTAAAGTGTGAAAAGTGTGGTAAGGAAATGACTAGAACTAATGAAGTTATTGACTGTTGGTTCGATTCTGGATCAATGCCATTTGCACAATTACATTATCCATTTGAAAATAAAGAATTATTTGAACAAAACTATCCAGCTCAATTTATATCAGAAGCTGTTGACCAAACAAGAGGATGGTTCTATACTTTATTAGCAATATCAACTGCTATATTTGATAGAAATCCATTTGAAAACTGTATAGTTTTAGGTCACGTTCTTGACAAGAAGGGCTTAAAGATGTCAAAATCTAAAGGAAATGTTGTAGATCCATTTGATGTATTAGATGCCCAAGGTGCTGATGCAACAAGATGGCACTTCTATACTGCAAGTGCTCCATGGTTACCAACAAGATTCTCTATAGATGATGTTGGAGAAGCTGGAAGAAAGTTTATGGGAACATTATGGAATGTTTACTCATTCTACGTGTTATATGCTGAATTAGATCAATTTAATCCGTTAAAGTATAATGATTTTGTATCAGAAAATGTAATGGATAAATGGGTTATGTCTAAGCTTAACACATTAGTTAAAGATGTAGATGCTATGTTAGATTCATACCAAATAACTCAAGCAGCATTAGCTATTGAAGATTTTACTGATGAGTTATCAAACTGGTATGTAAGAAGAAATAGAGGAAGATATTGGTCTGAAGAGTTGACTGATGATAAGATAGGTGCATATGTAACTTTATATAGAGTATTAACAACTTTAATTAAAGTGGCAGCTCCATTTGTTCCATTTATAACAGAAAACATTTATCAAAACTTAGTAGTTGGCTTAGATGAAAATGCACCAGAAAGCATTCACTTATGCAGCTGGCCAGAAGTTAATGAAAATGCTATAGATAAGAACTTAGAAAAAGAAATGGATTTAGCTTATACAATAGTTAAGCTTGGAAGAAGTGCAAGAAATGGTGCTAACATTAAGAATAGACAGCCACTTTCTAAGATGTTAGTTTCTACAGATTCACTTCCAGAATATTATGGAGAAATAATAACAGATGAGTTAAATATAAAAGCAGTTGAATTTGGTGCTGATCTTTCTACTCATGTTAACTTTGAAATTAAGCCAAATCTACCTGTATTAGGAAGAGCTTATGGTAAGTTAATACCTGGAATAAGAAAAGAAATTGCAGCAAGAAATCAAATGGAATTAGCTCAAACTATTCAAAATGGTGGAGTTGTTGTTATTAATGTTGATGGAACAGAAATTGAATTAAATAAGGAAAACTTATTAGTTACTATGCAAGGGCTAGAGGGTTATGCGTTTGCTGGTGAAGGTTCAATTGGTGTTGTTTTAGATACTCATATTTCTGAAGAACTTAGAGAAGAAGGGCATTTAAGAGAAATGATTTCTAAAATTCAAAATATGAGAAAAGATAAAGGGTTTGAGGTTGCAGACAAGATTAAATTATATGTAGCTGATAATGAAATGCTATTAGATATAGTTAAAAAGTTTGCTGAGGTTATTAAGAAAGAAACCTTAACCCAAGAAATAGTTTACAATGAGGCAGCTAATTATACTGAAACAGTTATAAACGGTGAAAAGCTAAATATGACTGTAGAGGTTATTAAATAATTATAGCTTTATTATAAAGGGTAGGGATTAAGTAATAATTCCTATCCTTTTTTCAAACAATAATACTAAGGTTAAAATTATGAATTATTAAATGTAAAAAGTAAGTAAACTCATTGTATTAATTAGGAAAAAAAGGTATAATTAATAATTAAAATGAAAATGGAGTGATGTTGATATGGCTACTTCTATAAAAGATGTTGCTAGAGAAGCTGGCGTTTCAATAGCTACGGTATCTAGAGTGTTAAATGATATAGATGTTGTTAATGAAGATACTAAAAAAAAGGTATTAGATGCTATTAAAAAGCTAGGATATAGACCGAACATTGTAGCGAGAAGTTTAAAAACGCAAAGAACAAAAACTGTTGGAATATTAGTTCCTGATATTTCAAGTGGATTCTATCCAGAAATAGTTAGAGGAGCGGAGGATGTTGCAAATATCTATGATTACAATGTAATATTATGTAACTCTGACTTTGACTATGATAAAGAAAAAGATTACTTAAGAGTACTTAAGGAAAAGATGGTTGATGGTGTTATCTATATGAGTTCTTGCTTAGAAGAAGAAACTTTAGATATAATAAATGAATTAGATTTAAAGACTGTTCTTGCAGAGTCTAAGGATAAAGAAGGTAGATTACCAAGTGTAATTATTGATAACATACAAGCATCATATGAAGCGACAAAGAGCTTACTTGATAAAGGATTAAAGAATATTGCTTTTGTTGGTGTTAGTAAAGGTGCAGCTAATGCTTGGGGAGAAAGACATAAGGGTTACGAAAAAGCATTACAAGAAAGTGGTCTTGCCATTGATGAAGATTTAGAATTCTTTAAGGATTTAAAAGTTAGTAGTGGATATAAAGCAGTTGAAAGCTTTTTAGCTACTGGCAAAAAATTTGATGGAGTAGTATGCTCATCTGATGAAATTGCAATGGGTGTAATTAATGCATTAAGAGAAAATGGAATAAAGGTTTCTGAAGATGTAAGTGTAATAGGATTTAATGACAATGCTGTTGCATCGTATTTCTATCCTAAAATAACTACGGTTAAGCAACCAAGTTACGATATGGGATCAGTTGCAATGAGAATGCTTATTAAGATATTAAACAATAAGCCTTTAGATCAAGATCAATATGTATTAAATTATAAATTAATACAAAGAGAAAGTTCTAAATAATTTTATAACTATCTTTAATTAAAAAAATTAAAGATAGTTATTTTTTTGTAAAAATATGTTGAAATAGTATAAAAAAAGTGTTATAATTTAGTTGATTTGATAACGTTTACTAAGAGCGGTTATTTCTAAATTGGGTACACAATCAATTAGGTATAGGTAAATATTAATGGGAATTTGAGAATTAGGGTATATATAGTTATCAAATAATAATATAAAATAATTGCTATTTTAGTAGATAGAAAAAAGAGGATAGATGAACTATCCTCTTTTTTCTATTGTTATTAAAGTATTCCTTCAGTTTTTAATAAGTTTTCTAATTTTTGTACTTTTTCTGTTAAAGTCATAAATTTTTCTTTTATTATATTATTTTTTTCATTTCCTTCATTAATACAGTTTTCCATTTCTTCTACAGTTTTTAATGCATCATCAATATCCTTTTGAGCTAATTTTAAATTTGATTCTTTCATAGACGTATCTCCTTTGTTAGATAAATAAAAAATATAGAAAACACCTTCTTGTAAACACTAAGGTATATAATCGGTGTAAATAAACTTACTAAATTAAGATTTATATTTTCAGTTAAAACTTATGTTGATATCTTTATCCTATCACTAATAAATAGGTGTTGCAAGGCATATATTGTAAAGAAAAAATAAATAGGGGGGAATAGAAAATGATTAACTATATATGGTTTGTAATGATTTTCATGGGATTAGTAGTTGGAATATTTACTGGAAATGGTGAAGGTATTTCTAATGCAATAATTGGTTCTATTGATAGTACAGTTGCTTTTATAATAGGACTTGTTGGATTAATGTGTTTTTGGTGTGGTGTTATGAAGGTTGCACAAAATAGTGGATTTACGGAAAAGCTAGCTAAATTCATGAAGCCTATATTAAAACTTATATTTAAAGATGCAGCTAAGGATGAAAAGGCTTTAGGGGCTATAGTTATGAACATAACAGCAAATATGATGGGCCTTGGAAATGCAGCAACGCCTTTTGGAATTAAAGCTATGGAAGAAATGGATAGATTAAATACTGAAAAGGGTACAGCCAGTAATGATATGGCTTTATTTCTAGTATTAAATGCAGCTTGTATTCAGTTAGTTCCATCTACAGTGTTATCTATAAGAGCAGCAGCAGGTTCCTCAAATCCAGGAGTAATAATACTTCCAGCAATAATATCAACTGGTGTAGCAGCTATTGTTGGTGTTATTTGCTGCAAAATTTTGCAAAGATATTTTTAGGATTATGGGGGTATTGAGATGTTTAGCTATATAACTAAAAGTATTATTCCTATAATAGTTTTAATTATTATAACTTATGGAATGATAAAAGGTAGGAAGGTATATGATTGGTTTATTGAAGGTGCAAAAGAAGGATTGAATGTATGTTTAAATATTTTTCCGTATCTTTTAGCTATGATAATAGCTGTGCAAATATTTAGAGAAGCTAATCTTTTAGATATGCTAAATAATGCAATTGCACCACTTTGTAAACTAATAGATTTGCCTAAGGAAATTGTTCCATTGGTTTTAATTAAGCCTCTTTCTGGTAGTGGTGCAATGGGAGTTTTTACTGATATTTTAAAAAATTATGGTGCTGATACGCCAATAGGATTAGTAGCTTCAGTAATTATGGGAACTACAGAAACAATATTTTACACTGTAACTGTATATTTTGGTGCCGTTAAAATAAAGAAAACACGTCATACAGTTTGGGCAGCAATTATGGCAGATATGACTGCTATTATTATGGCTATAATGATGGTAAAACTTTTAATATTATAACATTTGAATAATATTGTGCACCACATGGAAGCGAAAAAAAGAAATATTTATTTTCCGATAAAGGTGAAATTTTCACCTAGAATTTATATAATTGATTCTGTAAAGTTTGCTAAAGTTTTTAAACTCGCTATTCGCTCAAACAGTAAAAACTTCTTTACGCAACTTTACTCCATCAATTATTAAATTCTACGGCTTAATTTCAATGATACCTCCAAATAAATATTTCTTTTTTTTCTTTTACATGTGTTTGCTTATAACACGCTACTTTATAGTTAATGTTTTGTGCTACAAATTTTTCTTATATTAAAGTTAATTTGTATATTAATATTCTTAGTTTATTTAAAAATATATATTTAGAAGTTAACAATTTAGTATATAAAATATAGCAGAAATCGTTAACTTTTAAGGTTGTTACGCAGGAAATTGTATTTTTTAGCTTAAAAGCTAGTGATAGAGAAAAATTAATGATATTATCGGAAGGAATATTGTAATTAAGTTTTAGAATTTAATTGTTTTTGGAAGAAAAAGTCCGTTAAGAAGCTGAGGTAAACGATAGTGAACTTCGAAGCTTTAGGACTTTTTCTGGAAAAAACAATATAAATTCTTAACGAAAATTACACTAATTCCTGGAGGTAATATCATTAATTTTCGTCATCACGGTACTTAAGCTTTAACGAACGATTTAGATAATTTTTTCGCTTACATGTGAGGAATAAGTTAGATGGGTAATATGTAAAATTTTTAATGCACTGTAAAGAGTTTGGAGTTATAATATTACTAAAACAAATCGAATGGAGAATGATTATGGGGGAAGATAGATTTTACATTGTAAATGAAAGATCATTACCAGAGATATTTAAAAAGGTAATTGAGGTAAAGGAGCACATTGAACTTGGTAATGCAAAGGATATAAGTGAGGCAATAAAATTAGTTGGAATTAGTAGAAGTACATATTATAAATATAAAGATGATGTATTTCCAATGGCACAAGATATGCAATCTAAGAAAGTAACTTTAATATTATTAATTACACATAAGTCAGGAACTTTATCTAAGGTGTTAGATTGTATTGCATTTTATAAAGGAAATATACTAACAATAAATCAGGATATTCCAATAAATTTATCTGCTAATGTTACTGTTACTATTGATATTTCTCACATGGAGAAAAGTGTTAGTCAATTAGCAGCAAGGTTAAACTCTTTACCGAATGTTAGAAATGTTAAGTTATTGGCAGCAGAATAATAAAAAGTAATCCTAAAATACTATAAAAGGAGACAGGGCTATGAATAAAAATATTTATAAATTAAATAGAGATAATCTTTTAAATAACATTAAAGACAATTCAATTGTAATTTTATTTGCTGGAAAGGCAGTTCAAAAAACTGGAGATCAAACTTATCCATTTACTCCAAATAGAAATTTTTATTACTTAACAGGAATAAAAGAAGAAGAACATATATTAGTTATGTCAAAAATTAATGGAATAAAGTATTCTAAGCTTTATATAAAAGATATTGATTTAGAATTAGAAAAATGGATTGGAAAAAGTATTAGAAAAGAAGAGGCTATTGAACTTACAGCAGTAGATGAAGTTAAGTTTAAGAGTCAATTTTATGCTGATATTCATTCATCAATTGTAATGAAAGAAGAAATAAATCTTTATTTAGATTTAGAAAAAATGAGTGTAAATAGAGAAGGAACAATTTCTCATAGATTTGCTAATGAAATAGTAAGTAAGTATCCACAAGTTAGAATAAATAATATTTATAGTAAAATTGGTGAATTAAGATTAAAGAAATCACCAGGGGAAATAGAAAAAATCAAAAAGGCTATTGAGATAACAAAGAGTGGTATTGAAAGATTAATGACTGAATCACGTGTTGGAATGAAAGAGTATGAATTAGAAGCATATTTTGATTTTAATTGTAAAGTGAAAGGTGCAACTGGTTTAGCTTTTACAACAATAGCTGCGGCAGGAAAAAATGCTACAACATTGCACTATGTTGATAATAATTCAGAGCTTAAGGAAAATGATTTAATTCTTTTTGATTTAGGAGCAGAATATAATTGTTACAATGCTGATATATCAAGAACTTTCCCTGTTAATGGTAAGTTTACTGAAAGACAAAAGGAAGTTTATAATTCAGTTTTAAAAGTAAATGAAGAAATTATTAAATTAATTAAACCTGGTATGAAATATAAAGATGTGAATGAAAAAGCAACTGATTTAATAGCAGAAGAATGTATAAAATTAGGTCTTATTGATGATAAAAAGGATGTTAGAAAATATTATTATCATAGTATAGGTCATAGTTTAGGAATGGATACACATGATATTGAAACTCCACATAGGGATATAACTTTTGAACCTGGAGTTGTATTTACTGTTGAACCAGGAATATATATCGAAGAAGAAGGTATAGGAATTAGAATAGAAGATGATATATTGGTAACAGAAGATGGAGTTATTAATTTATCAAGCGATATAATAAAGAGTGTAGATGAAATTGAAGAGTTTATGAAAAAGGCACAAAATAAATAAAATTTTATAGAATATAATAGTTAACAAATAAAGTCAGCTTACGAGCTGACTTTATATTAGTTTTTACTAACTATTTATGTGGTGGTGGTGTTATTAGTTTGTTTACTAATATTGAAATTACTATTCCAAGCAATGTTTCTATTATTCTATTAGTTGCATAAAATAAGGGATCACTATAAGCATGAGCTGTAGTAACACCTAGAAATGCTATACAAGTTATGTTTATTGCACCTGGTCTTTTAAGAATATTACATAAATAAATCATTAAAATAATTCCTGATGCAATTATAATATATATTACTACTTTTGATATGTATTGATTTGATATATGAGTTTCTAATGATCGAAATAAGAAAAGAAATATTAAACCAAAGCTAGCTCCTAGTATTGTCCCTGCCCCTCTATTTATTCCTGTATGAATTGAGTTATAAACAGTATCTTGCAAACAAATTACAGCTGTAAGGCAAGCAAAAAAAGGTTCATTAGGTAGAAGCAATAAACATAAGAAGACAGCTATACCTGATTTTATTGTTCTAAGTCCAATCTTAGGAAATTTAAAATTCTCCATAATTAAGCCTCCTTTCCCTATGATATTATATCTAATAAATAGTAAAAATTCATTATTCTATATAATATTTTTATATGAAATTATCAAACTTATTGACAGTTTTTACATTTTAGAATATTATAAAACTAATAAATGCATAGAAAAGAAGAGTAGTTTAGGAATGTATCTAAAGAGAGCTAGGGGTGGTGAAAACTAGTGATATTGAACTTTATGAAGATGGTCTTGGAGCAGATTATCTGAGCTTTTATAGTTAGGATAATACGGTAGCAACCGTTATATTGCAAGGTGATGATAGTCACCTAATGAGATATTTATTGTGAAATAAATATGAAATAGAGTGGTAACGCGTATATAACGCCTCTATATGGGTATATAAGCCTATATAGAGGCTTTTTTTAGTTAGTAGTTGAGTTAAAAGTCTATAAGTTAGTAACTATAAATTTTTAGCTTTAAGTTACAAAAATAGGAGGAAGAAAAATGACAAAAAAACCGTATTATATAACTACGCCAATTTATTATCCATCAACTAAGTTACACATTGGTAACACTTATACAACAGTGGCAGCAGATGCTTTAGCTAGATTTAAAAGATTAAATGGATATGATGTAATGTTCTTAACAGGAACTGATGAGCATGGTCAAAAAATTCAAAGAATAGCTGAAGAAAAAGGAATAACTCCAAAAGAGCATGTTGATGAAATAGTTGCTGGTATTAAAGAGCTATGGAGCATGATGGATATTAGCTATGATAAGTTTATAAGAACAACTGATGACTATCATAAGGCAACGGTTCAAAAAATATTTAAGCAATTATATGATCAAGGAGATATATATATATCTTCATATGAAGGATTATACTGTACTCCATGTGAATCTTTCTGGACTGAAACTCAATTAGTAAATGGAAATTGTCCAGACTGTGGAAGACCAGTTGAAAAATCAAAGGAAGAAGCTTATTTCTTTAGAATGAGTAAATATGCTGATAGATTAATGGAGTATATTGAAGCTCATCCAGAATTTATTCAACCAGAATCAAGAAAGAATGAAATGGTTAATAACTTCTTAAAACCAGGATTACAAGATCTTTGTGTATCAAGAACTAGCTTTAACTGGGGAGTTCCTGTAACATTTGATGAAGGTCATGTAGTTTATGTTTGGATAGATGCATTATCAAACTACATATCTGCATTAGGATACGGAAGTGATAATGATGAATTATACAAGAAATATTGGCCTGCAGATGTTCATTTAATAGGTAAGGATATATTAAGATTCCATACTATTTACTGGCCAATTATGTTAATGGCATTAGGTCAAGAGTTACCAAAGCAAGTATTTGGTCATGGATGGTTACTTGTTGATGGTGGAAAGATGTCAAAATCAAAAGGAAATGTTGTTGATCCAGTAGTTTTAGTAGATAAATTTGGTGTTGACGCAGTTAGATACTATTTATTAAGAGAAATTCCTTTTGGAGCAGATGGATTATTTAATAATGAAATATTCATAAAGAAGATTAATTCAGATCTTTGTAATGACCTTGGTAACTTATTATCAAGAACAGTAGCAATGATTGAAAAGTACTTTGGTGGAGTAATACCAGCACCAACTGCTAAAGAAGATATTGATAATGAATTAATAGGTTTAGCTTTAGAAACTCCAGTTAAGGTAACAAAAGCAATAGATGATTTAAGAATTCCAGAAGCATTAGAAAATATATTTGAGCTTATAGGAAGAGCAAATAAATATATTGATGAAACAACTCCTTGGATACTTGCTAAGGATGAAGAAAAGAAAGAAAGATTAGGTACAGTTTTATATAACTTAGCTGAAAGCTTAAGATTTGCATCTGTATTATTATCAGCATTCTTACCAAGCACAAGTGAAAAAATTAATGCTCAATTAAATATAACTACAACATCTTGGGATTCATTAGCTGGATTTGATGGAACAACTCCAGGAACTGAAGTTAAAAAAGGTGAAGCTTTATTCCCAAGAATAGATGTAGCTAAGACTTTAGAAGAGTTAGAAGCTATGAGATTAGCTCAATTAGAAGCTAACAAGCCAAAAGAAGAGTATAAAATGCAACCAATTAAAGAAGAAATAACTATTGAAGATTTTGAAAAAATAGATTTAAGAGTAGTTAAAGTATTAGAATGTGAACCAGTTAAAAAGGCTAAAAAATTATTAAAATTAAAAGTTGATTTAAATGGAGAAGAAAGACAGGTTATTTCAGGAATAGCAATGCATTATAAACCTGAAGAATTAGTTGGTAAATATGTAGTTTTAGTTGCTAACTTAAAGCCTGTTACTCTAAGAGGAGAATTATCACAAGGAATGATTTTAGCTGCAGCTACAGATGATGATAGTGTATTAAAACTAGTAAATCCAGGAGATTTACAAACAGGAAGTATTGTAAGATAAGTGAAGCTCTAAATCTTCGATTTAGTTAGCTGAACTTACACCTACGACTGAAAGGAGTAGCGTGTTTCCTTATTAAATTAATAGTAACAAGTGAAGTAAGTTAAAAGTGACAAGTGTCAAGTTAAGGAATAAAGTCGCCTTAGAGCGACTTTAGAAAATATAAAAAAGTCAGCTATGCTGACTTTTTTACTATAATTTGTTACTTGCTACTTACAACTTGTCACTAATAAAAGGGGGTTTTTTAATGAATATTATTATAGGTAATGCATGGCCTTATGCAAATGGGCCTTTACATTTAGGTAGAATTGCTGTTTTATTACCAGGAGATATTTTGGCAAGGTATCATAGAATGATGGGGGACGATGTTGTTTTTCTTTCAGGAACTGACTGTCACGGTACTCCGGTTACTATGAAGGCGAAAGAAGAAGGAATTACACCTTTAGAAGCTGTGGAAAAATATCATGCTGAGTTTCAAAGATGTTTTAAATTATTAGGTTTTTCCTTCGATATTTTTGCTAAAACTCACTCTCATTACCATGAAGAGAAGGTAAAAGAATTTATCTTAGAGCTATATAAAAAAGGATATATATATGAAAAAGTAATAGAACAAACTTTTTGTGAAAATTGCAATGAATATTTATCAGATAGATATATTATAGGTATATGTCCTAAATGTGGAGAAGAAGCTACGGGTGATGGCTGCGAAAATTGTAATGTAGAATTTGATTCTAGTGAATTAATAGATATGAGGTGTAAAAGTTGTAATTCTAAGCCTACATCAAAAGAAACAAAACATCTATTCTTTAAGTTATCTAAACTTGAAAATGATGTTAAAAGATTATACATAAGACAGTGTGGATGGAGAGAAAATGCACAAAAAATATTAAAAAGATATTTAGATGAAGGATTAAGAGATAGGGCTGTAACTAGAGATTTTAATTGGGGTGTAGATGTTCCTTTGGAGGGATATGAAGATAAAAAAATATTCGTTTGGATTGAAGCTGTTATGGGATATTTAACAGCTAGTATGAAATGTTTAGAAGAGCGTGGAGAAGACTATAAGGAATATTGGGAAGGTGAGGATTCGAGAGTTTATTTTATTCATGGAAAGGATAATATTCCATTTCACACGGTAATATTTCCAGCTATACTTGTAGGGCTTGGAATAAAAAATCCAAATTTACGTATAATATCTAGTGAACATTTGAAATTAGAAGGAAAATCATTTTCAACTATTAAAAATTGGGCGTTATGGGCAGATTATGTTTGTAATAAATATAATGTTGATAGTTTTAGATATTATTTAACTTTAAATTCACCTGAAGATAAGGATACTGATTTTGTATGGAGAGAATATATAAATATACACAATAATGATTTAGTTAATGAATTATCTAGTTTCATAAATAAGGTATTAGTTTTTTCAAGAAAAAATTATTCTAATAGAATACCAAATGGGAAAATTAAGCAAGATTTTAAAACTGATATATTAAATTTATATTTTGATATTGGGGATAAAATAGAAGAAGGTCGATTCAACGAGAGTTTAGTTGATATAATGAATTTATGTAAAAAAGGAAATAAGTATTTTGAAAATAATAAAGTTTGGAATTTATTAAGTCAAGATCCTTTAAAGTGTAAAGATGTTATATATAATTGTATTCAAATAATAATTAATTTATCTAATTTACTGTATCCATTTATGCCTAATACATGTGACAAGATAAAAGCGTCTCTAAATTTAGATGAAGGAATTTGGAGTTTTACAGAAAAAAAAGAAGGTGTAATTAGGGAGTGTAATGTTTTATTTAATAAAATTGATAAAAAGAAAGCTAATGAAGAAGTAATTAGGTTAAAAGAAAAGAAATTTTAGAAAAAAAACCTAGAGTCATTTCATTTGGGGGACGAATAACTCTAGGAAACCAATTTAAAAAGTAACTTCTTAACCATAATATATGATTGAAGTCCTGTTTAAAAGATGGTTTTAGGGGTAAATAATAATGCTTTAACTACTTTACATATATTATAATAAACCTTAATTGTGTCAGTTAGGTGTCAAAAATCTGAAGAAAATATTAACTATTCTTAAAAAAAAATAAGTTTGAAAAAAAGTTTTATCGTTGAATTTACTAGTATTAATACGAGTTCATGGATAAAACTTTTTTTTTGAAAAGTTTTAATTTTCGTATGAACTATTTTAAATTTTATACGTCTTATTAATATAAAACGGATAAAGTTAATTAAAAATTTTAACTATAAAAGTTACAATATTACTAATAAGAAGAAATGGAGGAGTGCTTTGGGTGGGGGAAAAAGAGCTAGTTGTTAAAGCGCAAGAGGGAAACAAGCATGCAATGAATGTTTTACTGCAAAATAATTATAAAGCTTTATTTGGATTCACCTTGAAAATGACTGCTAGTATGCATTTGACTGAAGATATAGTTCAGGAGGTGTGTCTAAGAGCGGTTATAAATATAAAGAAGTTTAAGGGAAATTCGCAGTTTCAGTCTTGGCTAATATCTATAGCTATTAATTATTATAAAGATTTATTAAGAAAAAATAAAAATATAGAGTATGTAGGGCAAGAAGAACTTTATAATTTGCCAAATGATAATGGAGAAAATATCTTTAATAAATTACAAGTTCAAGAAGTGCTTCAAGAATTAAATAAGTTGCCTTATGAAAAAAGAATTAGCTTTATTTTAAAACATTATTATGGATATACATATGAAGAAATATCTAAAATTTTGGGGTGTTCACAAGGAACGACTAAATCAAGAATTTTTTATACTATATCTAATTTGAAAAAGAAGTTAATAGGAAGTGAGGTGCAATAATTTGGATAATAATAAAATATTAGATGATGATAATTTAAATGAGTTAGGTTTTATAAAAAAAATAGATACTTACGCTATTGTAGATAAAGAATTTGATAAGAAAAGAGAATGGAAAAAAGTTTTCATGGTTATTGGGGTTAGTGTATTTATAATAGTGACTAGTATCTTAAGTATAATGATAGGTAGAGTATTTAATAGTAAAATAATTATAAGTAAGGAACTTATAGATAAGATACTTTTAAAAGGGGCTATTGCATATTATATTTTATTTGTTTGGGGATTAATGTTACTTATAGTACCTATTATAAAAAGAAGGAAAGTAAGGATAAATTAAAGGAGGAATATATATGATTACGTTTATGATATTACCATTATTTCTTATGTTGGGAGTGTTTGGCTTATTTATATGGCAAGCGGTATGGGTTGCTATAGATTCAAGAAAAAAAGGTGAGGAGTATTGGTGGCTTTGGACTATTGCAGCAATACTTGCTTTTCCAGTTGGATTAATAGTATATGTTTTAGTAACTAGAAGTGATAGAAGCAGATGCAATAATTGCGGTAAGGAAGTACCTCATAATGTAAATTCATGCCCATACTGTGGAGTAAAATGTGGATTGTTTTGTCCTAATTGTGGACAAAAAGTAGAGGCGACTTGGAGATATTGTCCTAATTGCACAACAGAGTTACCAGATGAAATTAAAAATGCAAAAATAATAAAAAAATCAGATAAAAAAGCTATTATTATAATGATAGCAGTAATTGTGGCTGTATTTTTATTAATAATTGGATTATTTGCAAGTTTTACAGCTTATACTTTTGAAGGTGTTGCCAAGGTAGAGGAAATAACAGCTGATAATTTAAGTGATAGAGGATATCTAGGGTCAGAATATGATACTGAATATACAGATATACGAACTTACAATTTACATGAAGGAATCAGATCCATAGATTATTCAGGAACAAGAAAAAGTGGAATGGTAATAATTAGACTATATGATTCAGATGGAAACTTATTATCAGAATCTAATCCAATAAAGTCTAAAGAATTTAATGAGGTATTTGAATCTGACAATGGATATGCTACTAAGATTGAAATAGAGTATATAAAATTTAAAGGAAGCTTTTATTTTAGTATTTAAATATTAAAATATTAGTATATAAGAAGAAACTCAGTATTAGCTGAGTTTTTTTAGTTTATTTTGGTATAATAAACAATATAATTATATTTTTTTAAGGGAGAATTAAGTATGGAATTTAAATATGAAATTTTTGATACTCATTCACATTATGATGATGAGGCTTTTGATGAAGATAGAGAGGCTGTTTTTGAACAAATAAAGAGCGAAGGTGTGATTGGAATACTAAATTGTGCATGCTCTAAAAAAAGTTTAAAAACTACAAATGACTTAACTTTAAAACATGATTTTATTTATGGTGCACTTGGAATTCATCCTAGTGATGCAAATGATTATGATGAAAATGTTAAGAATCAAATAATTGAATTATATAAAAGTAATAAAAAGATTATAGCTATAGGTGAAATAGGATTAGATTACTATTGGGATGAAAACCCTGACAAGGAAGTTCAAAAAAAGGTTTTTAGGGAACAAATGAGTTTAGCAGAAGAGTTAGGATTACCAGTAGTAATTCATGATAGAGATGCCCATAAGGATACATTAGAAATAATGAAAGAATTTCCAAATGTTAGAGGAACAGTACATTGCTTTTCTGGAAGCGTAGAGTTCGCCAGAGAATGTGTAAAATTAGGTTACTATATAGGAATTACTGGAGTAGTTACATTTAAGAATGCAAAGAAAATTTGTGACGTCGTAAGAGAGATTCCACTTGAAAGATTATTAGTCGAAACTGATTGTCCATATATGGCTCCATCTCCAAATAGAGGAAAAAGGAATAAATCAGATTATATTAGATATATAATAGAAAAAATAGCTGAGATAAAAGAAATTAGCTCAAAAGAAGTAAATTTAGCTGTAAATGACAATTTCCATAGCTTGATTCACGATAAGAAATAAAGTAAAATTAATATTAACAATTGTAAAAAATTAGAAAAACATTTCAGTCTATATCAACCAAACTTTAAACTGTAAAAAAACGCTATTATTTTTTTAATTTAATTAATATTTATAGTGCAAACATATGCATTTTAAGAAGTTTCATTAAGACAGTGGTGGGAAATTTGACAAAAATAAGAATTATTTATATAATTCAATGGTCACTCTTGCCAGGGGAGGTTAAATGTAGATGATTGAAAAATGGAAAGAAAATTTAAAAAACAATTTTTCTAATAGTCCTAAGGCAAAAATAACAGTAGGTGTTATCGGAGTATTAATACTAGCATTAACGATAACATTTGCATGCATAAGAAAAAACATAGTAATAAATATAGACGGAAAAGAAGAAGCACTTATAACATATAAAGGGACTGTTAAAGATGTACTTGAGGAAAATGGGATAGAAATAGCTCATAAAGATAAAGTACAACCAGCTTTAAATGAAAAAGTATCATCAAATGATGTTATTAAGATTAAAAAGGCTGTAGAGGTAGAGATGGTAGTTGGTAACAAAACAATTGTTATAAAAACTGCCGAAAATACTGTAGAAGATATGATAGAAGCTGAAGAGGATGAATTAAAAGCTGAAGGAATTGAATTTGTTGAGGGAGTTGATGAAATAATCCCTTCACTAGATACTGAAATATCAGATGATCTTACAATTCAATTAGTTAAAGTTGAGGTGTTAAATGAGGTTGCTGTAGAGAGTATTGACTATGAAACAATACTTGAGGAAGATGAGAGCCTAGATATTAATACGGAAAATGTAAGACAAGCTGGTGAGGCAGGAGAAAAGGAAATAACTTATAAAGTTATTAAGAAAGATGGAGTTGAAGTATCTAGAGAAATAGTTCAATCTAAGGTTACAAAGGAACCTGTAAATGAAATTATAGCTCAAGGAACTAGAAGAGTATTTGCTAGTAGAGATGGTGAAATGGAATATAGAGATTTAATCTATTGTGAATCTACTGCTTATGCAGGAGATACAATTACTGCTACTGGAACAGTGCCAGTTTACAATCCAGGTGGAATAAGTACAATAGCAGTTGATCCAAGAGTGATACCATTAGGATCGTTAGTTTACGTAGAGAATTACGGGAAAGCAGTTGCTGCAGATACAGGTGGGCTTATAAAAGGAAATATTATAGATGTATTCCTTAATTCAGAATCAGATTGTAGATCATGGGGAAGAAAATATAACGTACCAGTATATATTTTAGCATACCCGGGAGAATGGTAAAGTAAAAAGGGCAATATCAAAACATTAAAGTTTTGATATTGCCCTTTAGTTTTAGCAGATATTAGTTTATAACTAATTAAAGGTTTGACATAATAGAAATATGGGGATAAATTAATAAGAGATAATAGAGGAAAGGAAGAGAAGGCTTTTGATTAAAGAGGTTATAGTTGTTGAAGGAAAAGATGATGTGGCTGCAGTTAAAAAAGCAGTTGATGCGGAAATGATAGCTGTTGGTGGATTTGGAATAAACGCAAAAGTTATTTCAAGAATAAAAGAAGCACAAAAAAGAAAAGGCGTTATAGTTTTAACTGATCCAGATTTTGCTGGGGAGAAAATAAGAAAAATAATAGCAAAGAGAGTACCAGGAATAAAGCATGCATACATTGCTCAAGAAGATGGAATTAAAGATGATGATATAGGTGTAGAAAATGCTACACCAGAAGTTATAATAGAAGCTTTAAAAAGAGCTAAGGTTACTATTGAGGTAAAGGAAAAGATATTTGATGTGCAAGATATGTTTTACTTTAGATTAAATGGAGATCCAAATGCGAAGGAAAGAAGAATAAAGCTTGGAAATAAGTTAGGTATTGGTTATGGAAATGCAAATCAAATGCTATCTAGATTAAATAATTATGGTATTACAAAAGAGGAGTTTATAGAAGCTATTAATTATGTTGATAAAGAGTTAGAAGGGAAGAAATAGATGGATATAAAAGATGTAAAAACAGCAGAGTTAGTTAAGAAATATAATTTTAAATTTTCAAAAAGCTTAGGGCAAAACTTTTTAGTTGATGATTCTGTTCCTAGAGATATAGTTTCAGGTGCAGATGTTAATAAGGAAGATTTAGCTATAGAGATAGGACCAGGTGTTGGAACATTAACTGCTCAATTATTAAAAACTGCTAAGAGGGTAGTTGCTATAGAGTTAGATAATGATTTAATTCCTATATTAGAACAAGAATTAGGAGATAATCCTAATTTTACTCTTATACATAATGATGCTTTAAAAGTAGATTTTAATGAAATTATAGGTGATGAGAAGAGTGTAAAGTTAGTTGCAAACTTACCTTATTATGTTACAACACCTATAATAGTTAAATTACTTAAAGAAGGATATAATTTTAAATCATTAACAATAATGATTCAAAAGGAAGTTGCAGAAAGGATGAATGCAGATCCGGGTAATAAAGATTATGGAGCATTATCTTTATTAGTTCAATATTATTGTAACACTAGTATAGTAAGAAGAGTTCCGCCTAATTGTTTTATTCCTAGACCTAAAGTTGATTCAATTGTTATCAGACTTGATAAGTTAGATTCACCAAGAGTTAAGGTTGATAATGAAAAGTTATTCTTTGATATAATAAGAAATTCTTTTAATATGAGAAGAAAAACTTTATGGAACGGAGTTAAGAGTATAGGACCAGATAAGGAAAAGCTTGAAGAGGCATTTGAAAAAGCTGGGGTTGATCCTAAGAGAAGAGGAGAAACTTTATCTATAGAAGAGTTTGCAACTTTATCTAATTGTATTAATGAAATTTTATAATTTAGATATTATTAAGAATATTTGCCATTAAAAATAATAACATATTTCAATATATAGAACATATAATATATGGAATTAATATAAAGTGGGGGTTCTAGAGAATGGCAAGTAATAATAGGTTGTATAGAAACTTCGTAATATTACAAGAGGATGAACGTGGGTATTCAAATTCCAGTGATAAAACATTATCTGGATATTCTAAGATAGAAGCAAAAGGAGATAAATGCAAAATATCTTTTTATGCTCAAAATCTTAAAAAAGATAATGAAAATTATTATATGATGATTATTTGTTGCAAGAAGGATATGAAGCAAATAATTAATTTGGGCCCAATAGAAATAACTGATACAGGTAAGGCTGAAGCAACAAAAGAATATAATGTATCAAATGTTGGTGGCTTAGATATACAATTTGATAAAATATCTGGTACGGCTATAGCAAAATTTAAAGATGGAATACCTATATTTGTAATGTGTGGTTTCTTAAATGGACAGCAACCATCTGAAAATTGGAAGAATTATACCATAGTTAAAGCTAAGGAGGTTAGGTTAAGGTCAACTGAAAAAGTTGCGGAAAAAGAACATAAAAAAGAACCAAGAAAGCCAGAAATTAAGGTAGAAAAATCTAAAGATAAGCCTATAGAAAAACCTATAGTAGAAGCTAAAGTTGATGAAAATATAGTTATAGAAGATATTAAAAGGGCTGAGGAAGAAAAAGAAGAAGTTTCTAAAGAAGAAATTAAAGAAGTAGTTAACGAGGTAGTTGAAGAAGTAGTTGAAGAAGTAGTTGAAGTAAAAGAGGTTCAAGAAGTTGAGAATCTTGAAGAAGCTAGAATGAGATATTTTCAAAGAGAAAATTTAAGAGGAAAATTTGAAGATTATGAAGAGGGAATAGAGGCTAGTAAGGAATTTGATCCTGTTAATAGCAAGATAAGAGGTAGCATAGGAGAATATTTTGAATCAATAGTAGAAGGATTCAATAGAGATTATGACAGTATAAATGATTTAAAATATACTAAATGGTATAAAATACCAGTAAATGATTTACATGAGATGTGCAATATGTCAAATTATAACAAGTATACATTAGCTTATTATCCAATGTTAAATTACTATCCTTATATAAAGAAGTATGGATACTTTATGCTTGGATATAAGTGTGATTCGCAAGGAAATCTAAAACATATAATTTATGCAATTCCAGGGAAAAAGGATAAGGATGAACAACCTTATGATGGAAGAACTGGCTTTGTTACATGGGTTAGTTTGAATGGTAGAGATAGGGATGGATGTTGGTTAATGTTTTATGATTTTAAAAATTCTACTGTTGTTGTTCCAATGCAATAGTATAAAGTTAGACAAAAAACATATATTGAACTAAAGTAAAATATAAGATAATATAGAAAGTAATTTGCTAATATTGGAATAAAGTATTATAATTATCTTTATTAGGAGAAGCATAAGCTTCTCCTATTATTATTAGTATAAAGGTAAAAAGGAGAAACGAATGTTAAGAGTATTAAAAAGATATATCCTACTAGGGTTTTTAATAATAGGTATATTGAATTTCTCTGGATGTACAGTAATAGAAAGTATAGAGAAAAAGTTAGGTTTAAAAAATGATTATTTTCATTATGTAAATTCAAATGATGTAGAGCAAATAAGTATACAGAGCACTAGAGATTTATCATTTAAGTTTATAGTAACAGACGAAAGTGCAATTAATGAGATGGCGAATTTACTATCAAAGGCAAAAATAAGTGAAAATAAGTCTACTTTAGAGCCAGATTATAAGGTTGAAATTGATTTAGGCGATGAGGTAAAAGAGTTTTACTATGTTGTAGGAAGTGATGAAGGAAATTTTTATAATGATGAAAATATATTTTCAGTTTCAAAGAGATTAGATGAGGGAATTATAAAAAACCTTTCAGTTATAAGAAAGCCTAGAGATTTTGATTATATATATTATCAATCTATTTTAGATGTATTGCAAACAGCTAGCAAAAAGAGTGATATGAGTAATTATAAAGTTGGTATTAATATAAATGGAGATGTAGATTGTTTAAAGTATGTATTTTCTACTGATTTAAATACATTTATAGAAGATGCAAAGAAAATTATACCAAATGTGGAAATGTCAAATAATAACGATAGTGATTTTGATGTTGTAGTTACTGTAAAAAATAGAGGATATGATACTACTAATTTTAAAACATTAATTACAGTAAATAATAAGGATAAAGATACAGAAAATAAATATTATGTTGTTGCAGTTAATGAGTTTAAAGAATGGAATATAGATGTTTCAGAGAGTAAACCTGATAATTGGTAAAATAAATTTTTTTAACTTACATAACATATTATAATTTTGTAGATAATAATATTGAAGTTTGTTAAAGGGGTTGAAGTTATGAATGCATCTGTAGATAAAGATACATGTATTGGATGTGGATTATGTCCATCAATATGTCCAGAAGTTTTTGAAATGGATGATGATGGTAAAGCAGTAGCTAAAACTAATCCTGTTCCAGATGGAAATGAAGATGATGCAAGAGATGCAGAATCAAGTTGTCCAGTAAATGCAATAAGTCTAGATTAAAAAATATACCATATAGCATTAAGCTATATGGTATATTTTTTTAACAACTATTAATGAATTACCAGTTTTAAATTCGGTTATCTAAATAAATGATTTAGAATTTACTTATGTTAATGATATATTTGCTTTTAATGTTTTAATTAATTTTTCTATAGGTAAAAATGCTAATAATACTAAGCAGATTAATAGTTCTCCACCTACTGCAAATCCATTTACTGCTAGAGAATATACTATAGGAGACATTCCTGCTGGTGCATAGGAACCAAAGAAGATTACACCAGAAATAAAGTGGCATGAAAATCTTAGCAGCATTCCTAGTGTGGAACCTAAATACTTATTCTTAAAGAATCCTGCAATTCCAACGGCCATAAAAGGTAAAGGATAATCAAATAAAACTTGAATTGGATTTAGTATATATGGATCAATAATTAATTTAAGTATTCCAAATAAAAATCCAGTAAATAAACCTATTGATGGGCCGTAAATAAATGAAATTAACAATATTGGAATCATACTTCCTAATGAAATGCTTCCACCGCCATTTGGTAATGTATAAATTTTTAACATATCCAAAATGAAAGCAAGAGCAATAGCTAGTCCTATTCTAGCCACTAATTTTGAATCAAACTTTAATGATTTAAATTTTATAAAGGCAATTAGTAAAATTGCACAACCTATTAAAGTAATTAGTGTAAGTGGACTGCTAAAAAGTGTTTTAAAATTTTCTCCCATTGTTGCTAGAAAATTTGACATAAAAAAAATACCTCCTTATTTTGCGTAAGAGGGTACCGTAGCATGAGAATATAAAAACTCTATGATGGCTTTCCTACGCTGGAATTATCCAGATCAGGTTAAAAGGGTTGATGAAAATTCATCTCTCAGCCTTGGGGCACCCCTAGCAACTAAATATAATTTAATTTTAGGCAAAGATTTACAAAAAGTCAATGTTTTTATTTATCATTTGGCAAGATTTATAATTTGTATTTGAAGAGCTATTATATAAATTAGATAAACTTATGTTACTACCTATTGGCATAAGTGTTTCAAAAGAAGTTAAAGGCATTGTTATAATAGAATCATCTTCTAATAAAATAAAAGCATCATTGCCAGTATAATCTAGTATCATTCCTTTCATATTTAACACCGTCCTAAGTAAGTTTATATTAGTTTACACATAAATAATCATAAAAATACATCCAAGAAAATTTCTTGGATGTATTTTTTATAAATAAAGATCTTTATAAACTATTTGGAAGACTTTTAATGACTCTTCTATTTTATGTTTAAGCAATTTTTTTCTATTATTAAATTCAACCTCACCTAGAGGAGTTAGAGAATAAAATTTTTGAAACTTCTTCTTAGGATCATCCCATTGACCGATAACTAAACCTTCTTTTTCTAATTTTTTTAATAATGGATATATTCCACCAGTGCTAGGAGTCCATAGTCCATTAGTTCTTTCAGAAATCTTAGTTGAAATTTCATTACCGTTTGTTGGACCGGATTTTAATATATGAAGAACATAAATAGGTAATAATCCTTTTGTAAATACTTGCCCAACTGCTTCTTTTTCTTTTTGAACTTTTTTTAGTTCTGCAAGTTTAGCTTTATATTCATCATATAATCTTTTTTCCTCAGCCTTTAAATCTTCAATATTGTTAAAATCAAAATCGCTCATAAATTATTTAACCATTTTTACAGAAAAACCAATTAATCCAGGACCACCATGAATACCAAGAGCAGGACTTATTTCTGCTATTTTTATAGATATAACATTTGTTAAATCTTTAAGTGAATTCATATATTTAATAGCTTCATCCTCACAACCAGCGTGTAATACAGCAATTTCACATTTACTCTTAGCTAAGTATCCTTTTAATAATTCAGTCATTTTTGATAAAGATTGCTTTCTACCTCTTACTTTTGCAACATTATAATAAACTCCATCTTCATCTGTAGTTATTATAGGTTTAAGATTTAGTAATTCACCAACAGTTCCAGCAAGTCTACCAATTCTTCCTCCTCTTTTTAAATACTCTAATGTATTAATGGTAAAGTATCCAATAACTCTTTTTCTTATTTCAGGTATTTCTTTGATTATTTCTTCATAACTTTTACCTTCTTTTATAAGTTTAGCAACTTCTAAAACTATTTCTCCTTGTGGATAAGCTAGTATTTTAGAGTCGTAAACAAAAGAAGTAAGTTTTGGGTGATCTTCTAAAGCTAATCTTATTGCATTAAAGCTTCCAGAAAGACCACTAGAAATTGAAATACAAATTACGTGAGTGTATCCTTCTTGTTCTAATTTGCTTAAAATTTCCTCAGTTTCTTGAGCACTTGGTAAAGAAGTTTTAGGAACTTCTTTTTCTAAGTTATCATATACTTCTTGAGGTGAAATATCTATTCTATCTCTATAATCACCATTAGAATAAATTATTCTAAGTGGTAATAAATTTATATTATTTTCTCTTAATGTATTTAAATCAAGATCACATGCACTGTCAGTTATTAAAGCAATTTTTTGCATAAAAAATCCTCCGAAAATTTAATTATATAAACTTAGTATATCATATAAGATATCATTATCAATAGTGATAAATAAAAAATATTATCACTATTGATAATATTTTGTTATTAAAATTTTATCAAAAATTTGAAGGGTAATAAAAGTTTAAATAGAATTATATACTATATATTGTATTTAATACATAAAATATACAATATATAGTGTAAATTTATAGGAGGCGGTTATTTTGCTATATGTAGTAAAACGAGATGGAAGAGAGGTTGAATTTAATAGTAATAAAATTGTTAATGCAATAAAAAAGGCAAGTGACGAAGTTGGAGAGGGATTAAGAGAAGATCAAATATTAGAATGTATACAAAAGATTATTGAGTATATTAAAGTTGCACAAAAAGAAAAAGTATCAGTAGAAGAAGTACAAAATTTAGTTGAAAAAGCTCTAATTGCTAGTAATCACAAAGATATTCAAGGAGCATATTCTTCCTATAGAAGAGAAAGAACTAGAATTAGAGGAATTAAGTCAGATTTAATGAAAGCAATTGAAAAAATAGGAATAGAAACTGATAGAGATAATGCAAACGTTGGTAATAATTTTAGTGCTAAGTTATTAAGAATAGCTTCAGAGTCTAACAAATGGCATAATCTTTATAATATGCCTAAGTATTTAGCAAAAGCTCATGAAGTCGGTGAAGTTTATTTTCATGACTTGGATTCTTATAACTTAAGTATAAACTGTCTTCATATACCTACAGGAGAAGTATTAAAAAGAGGGTTCAATACTGGATATGGAACAATAAAATCACCTAAACGTATAGAAACAGCTGCAGAATTATCTTGTATATTACTTCAATCTACGCAAAATGATATGTTTGGAGGACAGTCTCATCCAGATTTTGATAATGATATGGCTGAATTTATTGAGCCAACAAGGGTAGAAATAAGGGAAGAATTAATTTCTTATGGAATTGATGGTGAAAAGCTAGAAAAAATTGTAGAAGAAAAATTAAAATCACGAGTACATCAAGCTATGCAAGGGGTTGTATATAATTTAAACACTATGCATTCACGAGCAGGGTCACAAGTACCCTTTTCCTCTATAAATTTAGGTATACCAAACTCAAAGGATGCAGCGTTAGTATGTGAGATATTTTTAAAAGAATATGAAAAAGGATTAGGAAAAGGTGAACAGCCAATATTCCCTAATATAATTTTTAGAGTTAAGAAAGGCGTAAATAGAGAAATAGAAGATCCTTATTATTATTTATATAAATTAGCTTGTGAGGTAGCATCAAAAAGAATGAACCCTACATTTATGAATATAGATGCAGATTTTAATAAGGAATATTATGATAGAGGATATATTCCAGCAACAATGGGATGTAGAACATATTTAATGAAAAATGTTAATGGTGAACCAGGGTGCAAAGGAAGAGGAAATATAGCACCAGTAACTATTAATCTACCTCGTATAGGAATTGACGCTAATAAAGATATAAATAAATTTTTTAATATATTAGAAAAAAGATTAATATTAGCAAAAGAGGCTTTACTTCATAGATATAGTGTACTTAAAAATTTAAGAGTTAAAGATTTACCTTTTGTAGTAGGCCAAGGACTTATGAAAGGTTCTGAAGGTCTAAAGGCTGAAGACTCAATTGAACCAATACTTAAACAAGGAACATGGGCAATTGGATTTATTGGATTAGCAGAAACATTATATTCTTTATTGGGATGTCACCATGGAGAATCAGAAGAGGCTAGGCAATTAGGGATAAGAATAGTTGGTTTCATAAGAGAGTATGTAGATAGATTAGTAGAGGAAACTAAGCTTAACTGGAGTTGTTATGCAACACCTGCAGAAGGATTATCAGGAAAATTTATAAAGCATGATAAAAAGATATTTGGAATAATAAAAGGAGTAACAGACAAGGAGTATTATACAAATAGTTTTCATATTCCTGTAAATTATAATATATCAATAAAAGATAAAATCGATATAGAAGCACCTTATCATAAGCTTTGCAATGCAGGGCATATTTCATATATAGAAGTAGATGACTCACCTTCGGCTGAGAATATAATGAATATAATAAATTATGCATATAAATACACTAATATAAGTTATATAGGTATAAATTTTCATATTAGGTATTGTAAAGATTGTGGAGAATCGTTAACAAGTAATGAAAGTAAATGTCCTAAATGTAATAGTAGGGATATACAAGGAATTTCAAGGGTAACTGGATATTTGAGTTTAGACGAAAGATTTGGAGCAGGTAAGTATGAGGAAAGAATTGATAGAAGATCTCACACAGGAAGTTATAGAAATAATTATGAAGTATCATAGATAGGTGTGAGATATTCATATAAGTTATAGTGATATAACTTATATGAATATTTATCCTATAGAAGTGAAGGGATATTAAAAAAAGTTGCAAAATTTAAAAGTACAATAAGGAAAAGTGTAATTATAGCTTGATAAAATGAAATAAAAAATAAAAAACTTGCAATTTTTAGAAAAAATTATTGGTTTTTTATTGAGAAAGTTTTATAAATATGATATTATGGTAAAAAAAGGTATATAAGAAATAGAGAGGTATAAATACTTACCTCTATTTTTTTATAATTTCATTTATAAAAATTTTTATAAAGATATATCAAAATAAAGGGGGCAAAAAAATGGCTATTAAAAGTGTCAATGGAGACAGAAAAATCTATATAGTCGATACAACTCTTAGAGATGGGGAGCAAACAGCAGGAGTTGTTTTTGCAAATGAGGAAAAATTAATTATTGCAGATATGTTAAGTGAACTTGGGGTTGACCAACTAGAAGTAGGAATTCCTACTATGGGTGGAGATGAGAAAGAAGCAATTAAGCAAATTGTAAAAAGAAATAATGGTAGAAAAAGTATAATGGCTTGGAATAGGGCTGTTATTAGTGATATTGACGAATCTATAGATTGTGGAGTGGATGCAGTAGCAATTTCAGTATCAGTATCTGATATTCATATTAAGCATAAGCTTAAGACATCAAGAGAATGGGTATTAGAAAATATGATTAAATCAGTTGAGTTTGCAAAGAAAAATGGTTTATATGTATCAGTAAATGGCGAAGATGCTTCAAGGGCAGATAATGAATTTTTAATAGAATTTATTGATGAAGCTAAGAAAGCGGGAGCTGATAGGTTTAGATATTGTGATACCGTTGGAATAATGGAGCCATTTTCTATAAGAAAAAATATCGAGGAATTATATAAAAGGACAGGCTTTGATATAGAAATGCATACCCATAATGATTTTGGAATGGCTACAGCAAATGCTATTGCAGGAATATTAGGAGGAGCAAGTCATGTTGGTTTAACTGTAAATGGACTTGGAGAAAGGGCTGGAAATGCTGCATTGGAAGAAGTGTTAATGGCTCTTATATACGTTTATGGATATAAAGCTGATGTAAATACAAAGATGTTTAGGGAAGTTTCAGAATATGTTGCACAAGCATCAGGAAGAAAACTTCCTATTTGGAAAGCTATTGTTGGAGATAATATGTTTGCTCATGAGTCAGGAATACATGCTGATGGCGCAATAAAGAATCCAAAAAATTATGAGGCCTTTGATCCAGATGTTATTGGATTACAAAGACAAATTGTTATAGGAAAGCATTCAGGGAAAGCTGGGATAATAAATAAGTTTAAGGAGTACAATATTGAATTAAATGATGAAGAGGCAAGGGGAATACTAGAAATGGTAAGAGCTGCTTCTGTTAGATTAAAGAGAACACTATTTGATAAGGAGTTAGTTAAACTTTATCAAGAGTACAAGCGATTAAAGAAAGAAAATCATAAGGAGAATTAAAGATGATAAAATTATTTTCAAATGGCGTTTATCTTATTAATAATACTGATATAGTAGAAGATTGTAATGAAGTTAATTCAATATTAAAAAATAAACTTGGAGATAATTATCCAAGTAAAGAAAATGCTAAAAAAAATACAATAGCTTACAACATATTAAAGAAACATAATACATCAGAAAATATGGACAAACTAAAAATAAAATTTGATAAATTAGCATCTCATGATATTACTTTTGTAGGAATAATTCAAACAGCAAGGGCATCAGGATTAGAAAAGTTCCCAGTTCCGTATGCTTTAACAAATTGTCATAATAGCCTATGTGCAGTTGGAGGTACAATAAATGAAGATGATCACATGTTTGGACTTTCATGTGCAAAGAAGTATGGGGGAATATATGTACCACCACATCAAGCAGTAATTCACCAATTTGCTAGAGAAATGTTAGCAGGTTGTGGAAAAATGATATTAGGTTCTGATAGTCATACTCGTTATGGTGCTTTAGGAACTATGGCAATTGGAGAAGGTGGACCTGAAATAGTTAAACAATTATTATGCAAAACTTATGATATCAATAGACCAGAGGTTGTAGGTGTATATTTAACAGGTTCACCTCAAAAGGGAGTTGGACCACAAGACATTGCTTTAGCTATAATTGGAGCTGTTTTTGCAAATGGATATGTTAATAATAAAGTTATGGAGTTTGTAGGTGATGGAGTTAATAATTTAAGTGCTGACTTTAGAATTGGTATTGATGTTATGACTACAGAAACAACATGTTTATCATCTATATGGAAAACTGATAATAAGATAAAGGAATTCTATGATATTCATGGACGAGTAGATGAATATAAAGAATTAAATCCAGGAAGCGTAGCATACTATGATGGAATGATTTATGTTGATTTAGCTAAAGTTAAACCAATGATAGCTATGCCATTCCATCCAAGTAATGTTTATAGTATAGAAGAATTAAATTCAAATCTAAATGATATATTAGCTGATGTTGAAAAGAAAGCTGGAATTAGTTTAGATAATAAAGTTAGATTTACATTAAGAGATAAAATTCATAATGGTAAGCTTTATGTTGAACAAGGTGTAATTGCAGGATGTGCAGGTGGGGGATTTGAAAATATATGTGACGCAGCAGATATTTTAAGAGACACTTCAATAGGTAGTGACGAATTCTCATTAAGTGTTTATCCAGCTTCTCAGCCAGTATTTATGGAACTTGTTAAGAATGGTAGAATTGCAGATATTATGGCTACAGGTGCGACTGTGCGTACAGCATTCTGTGGACCTTGCTTTGGAGCAGGAGATGTTCCCGCAAATAATGGATTAAGTATACGTCATTCTACAAGAAACTTTCCTAATAGAGAAGGATCAAAGATAACTAATGGACAAATTGCATCAGTTGCATTAATGGATGCTAGGTCTATTGCGGCAACAGCTGCTAATAAAGGGTATTTAATAGCTGCAACTGATATAGATGTTAATTTCACAAAGCCAAAATATTATTTTGATAAGTCTATATATGAAAATCGTGTTTATGATGGAGTAGGAAAAGCAGATCCATCAGTAGAAATTAAATTTGGGCCTAATATAGTAGATTGGCCAGAAATGTCAGCTTTAACTGATAATTTATTATTAAAAGTAGTTTCTGTAATTAATGATCCAGTTACTACAACTGATGAACTTATCCCATCAGGAGAAACTTCATCATATCGTTCTAATCCATTAGGCTTAGCTGAATTTACTTTATCACGTAAAGATCCAGAATATGTTGGAATGGCTAAAAGAATCCAAAAGGCTGAAAAGGCGAGAATGGCTGATGAATCACCAGTTGATGCTGTTAATGAATTAGGGCCTATATTTACTTCAATTAAAGAGGTATTTACAGATGTTAATAATAAAAACACAGGAATAGGAAGCACTATTTATGCTGTTAAACCTGGTGATGGATCGGCTCGTGAACAAGCTGCATCATGTCAAAAGGTGTTAGGAGGATGTGCTAATATAGCTAAAGAATATGCTACAAAAAGATATCGTTCTAACTTAATAAACTGGGGAATGATACCTTTTATTCTTAAAGAGGATATATGTTTTGATAATGGAGATTATTTATTTATACCTAATATAATAGAAGCAGTTAAAGAAAAGAAGATGTCTATAAAGGCATATGTAGTTAATAAGTCAATGAAAGAATTTGAATTAAAATTAGGTGAACTTACAGATGATGAAAGAGAAATTATATTAAAGGGATGTTTAATTAATTATTATAAAGCATAAAATTATAATGCTTTTGGAGGTTTGTTAAAAATGAATAAAACTGTGAGGTTAGCAGGAATAGCTTATGAAAGTTTAGCAAATGGACCTGGAATGAGAAGGGTATTTTTTGCACAAGGATGTAAACATAAGTGTGAAGGTTGCTTTAATCCAGAAACACATAGTTTTAATGATGGTGAAATTATGGATATGGATAATCTAATAAGTGATGCTTTAGATAATCCTTTATTACAAGGAGTAACATTCAGTGGAGGTGATCCATTAGAGCAAGCTCACAGTTTTGCTTATATGGCAAAAGCATTTAAGAATTCTAACTTAAGTATATGGTGCTATACAGGATATAAATTTGAAAAACTTTTAGAAATTATGAAGGTGGATAAAGCAATAAGTGAACTTTTAAATAATATAGATGTATTAGTTGATGGAAGATTTGAAATAAATAAAAAAGAAGAGGGATTAAAATTTAGGGGATCTACAAATCAAAGAATAATTAATGTAAGTGAAAGTCTTAAAAGAAATAAAGTAATAACAATAAACTTTGATGACGTAAAAAGATAGATAATATGGTAGTTATATAGCTTTGATGGAATTATTATATAAGTATATATTTCTAAGATTAAGATAAAAATATTATTGTAAAATAAATATTTATCTTAGGAGGAATGAAAAATGTCATCAAATAATAGTGGCTATAATAGAAACTTAGTTCCAGAAGCTAAACAAGGATTAAACAGATTAAAAAATGAAGTTGCATCTGAAGTTGGATTACAAAATTATGAAAATATAAATAAGGGAGATCTTACTTCAAAGCAAAATGGTAGTGTTGGTGGCGAAATGGTTAAGAGAATGGTTGAAAGCTACGAACAAAGTATAAAATAATAAAAGCTAAACGATAGAAAAGGAAATTATTTTGGTAATTTCCTTTTTTAGTGTTATATATTATATAGAAATAACAAATATGCTTCGCAGACTGTATGTTTCTACTACTTTTAAAAGTTATACATAATTCTTTAGTAAATATAATTTCCTAAAGAATAAAAAAAGCGCTTACGCGCTTTTTAAATAATGGGGGGATGGGAACCTGTGTATTACAGGTTTTATATTTACATTATAATTATGTACCTAATTCCAAACTTTTATTCAGATAAATATAAAAAATTTTAAAATAATTTTAATTAAATAAATAAAGAGCTAGCAAAGTTGTTTTGCTAACTCTTTTGAAAGTTTTAGAAATCAGATTGACCTGTAGTTCTTGGGAATGGTATAACATCTCTGATATTTGACATACCAGTGATGTACATTATTAATCTTTCGAATCCTAAACCAAATCCAGCATGTTTAGTTTCTCCGTATTTTCTAAGTTCTAAATACCACCAGTAATCTTCTTCTTTAAGACCTAACTCAGCCATTCTAGCTTTTAAAACATCAAGTCTTTCTTCTCTTTGGCTACCACCGATTATTTCACCTATACCAGGAACTAAGCAGTCAGTAGCGGCAACAGTCTTTCCATCATCGTTAAGTCTCATATAGAATGCTTTAATATCCTTTGGATAGTCAGTAACGAATACAGGTCTCTTAAATATTTCTTCAGTTAAATATCTTTCATGTTCAGTTTGAAGGTCTATTCCCCACTCAACTGGATATTCGAATGTCTTACCACAGTTCTTTAACATTTCAACTGCTTCAGTATAAGTAACTTTTCCGAAATCAGATGTTACAATATGATTTAATTTATCTAATAAACCTTTTTCAACGAATTGATTGAAGAATGCCATTTCTTCTGGACATTCATCCATAACGTACTTAATTACGTATTTTAACATTCCTTCTGCTAATTCCATATCATCTTGTAAATCAGCAAATGCTATTTCAGGTTCAACCATCCAGAATTCAGCTGCGTGTCTAGCTGTGTTTGAGTTTTCAGCTCTGAAAGTTGGACCAAAAGTATAAACATTTCTAAATGCTAAAGCAAATGTTTCCGCGTTTAATTGACCAGAAACTGTAAGGTTAGTTTCTTTACCAAAGAAATCTTCTTTGTAATTAACCATTCCCTCTTCAGTTCTTGGAACATTATCAAAGTCTAAAGTAGTAACTTTAAACATTTCACCGGCACCTTCACAGTCACTTCCAGTTAGTATTGGTGTATTTGTATATACAAAGCCTTGATCTTGGAAGAACTTATGAATAGCATAAGCAGCTACAGAACGAACTCTAAATACTGCTGAAAAAGCGTTACTTCTTGGTCTTAAGTGAGCAATTGTTCTTAAGTATTCGAATGTATGTCTTTTCTTTTGTAGTGGATAGTCAGAGTCTGACATCCCTTCAATAATAACTTCTTTTGCTTGAATTTCAAATGGTTGTTTAGCCTCTGGTGTTGGAACTAGAGTACCAACAACTTTTATTGATGAGCTAATTGGTAATTTAGAAATATCCTTAAAGTTTTCTAATTTGTTATCAAAAACAACTTGAATATTTTTGAAGAAAGAACCATCATTTACTTCTATAAACCCAAATGCATTAGAAGCTCTTAAAGTTCTTATCCATCCTGAAATTGTAATTTCTTTAGATAAATACTCATCAGTGTTTCTATAAAGTGATTTTACTAAAACTACGTTTTTCATAATAACCTCCTGCTAAAAAATATTTTTTATTAGTATCAAATTTAAATAAAAGCAATAAAAAAACCTTTCATCCCATATAAATGGGACGAAAGGAATTACTCACGTGGTACCACCCAAATTGCCTAATAAAAAGGCCACTTAGTAAATTAATAACGACATTTAGCCGTCTAAGCCTACTTAAGTGAGATTCCAAATATAAATTTGGTTAATCGAAATTACATCTTAATCATAGTAAAAGATGATTTCTCTTCACTTGTTCAGTTAGAAACTCAGAGATGTTCTTCACAATTGATATCGTATAAGGCTTACACCATCCCTTACTCGCTTAAACTACCTTCAAAAGTTACTCTTCTCATCATAGTCAGTAAATATTTGTGATTTTATTAATACGATTTTACAACACTTTGCTAACATTTGCAACTCAATTTCATAATATATATTTAAAGAATGTTTTTTGGAGGAAATAATGGCTAAAAAAGATTTCTTGCAACAAAAATATTGTGAAATTAATCAGTTAAAAAATTTGTTGCAAACATATCCAAAAGAGTATTGTGAAACAATAATTAAGGTAATGGAAAAGGTCTTTGATGAAATAACAGAATACTTAGATGAGGAAAAAAACAAGTTAAAAACTGCAGTAAAGAAAGTACAGAATAAAAAAGTATTCACAGTAGATGAATTAGCTAAATACAATGGAAAAAATGGGGCAAAGTCATATATTGCAGTTGGTGGGATAGTATATGATGTAACTGGTGTATCAAAATGGAGTGGTGGCAATCATTATGGTATAACAGCTGGAAAGGTACTTGATAAAGAGTTTGCACAAGGTCATGGCAATAGACTATCTATAATGGAATATGCCCCAGCTGTAGGAGTATTAGATACAAATAATAAACGAGAAGAGCTTAATATTGATGATAAAAATCCAGAGCTTAATTCTAATAGTAGAGAAGAGTTAAGATATTATAGGTTAGAAGATATAAGTAATTTTGATGGAAAAAATGGAAATTTAGCTTATGTAGTTATTAATGGAACTGTATATGATGTTACATCCATGAGACATTGGCTTGATGGAAATCATTATGGATTAAGTGCAGGAAAAGATTTGACAGCATACTTTGAAACATGTCATAAAGATGAAAAAGATATATTAAAAAAATTAAGAATCGTTGGAACAATAATAGAATAGTATTGTGCATCACATGTGAGCGAAAAAATGAAATATTTATTTTCCGGGAACTGTGAAATTTTCACCTAGAATTTATATAATTGATTCCGTAAAGTTTTCTAAAGTTTTTAAACTCGCTATTAGCTCAAACAGTAAAAACTTCTTTACGCCAACTTTACTACATCAATTATTAAATTCTACGGCTCAATTTCAATGTTCCCTCCAAATTAATATTTCATTTTTTCTTTTTCCATGTGTTTGCTTATAACGCCACTTTTATAGTTAATGTTTTCTGCTAAAAATTTTTTTTATGTGATAGTTAATTTTTATATTAACATTATTAGTTTACTTAGAAATATATATTTAAAAGTTAACAGTTTATTATATAAAATATAGCACAAGTCGTTAACTTTTAAGGTGGCTACGTAGGAAATTGTATCTTTTAGTTTGAAAGCCAGTGATAAAGAAAAATTAATGATATTTCGGAAGGAATATTGGAATTAAGTTTTAGAATTTAATTATTTTTGGAAGAAAAAGAGCGTTAATAAGCTGAGGGAGCGAAGTGACTTTCGAAGCTTTAGATCTTTTTCTGGAAAAAATAATATAAATTCTTAACGCAAATTACACAATTCCTGGAGATAATATCATTAATTTTCGGCATCACGGCAATTCAGGCTATAACGAACAATTTAGATGTAAGGCTATTCTTTGCCAGTTTCGTAGGAAGATGTAATGGCTAGTGGAAAGTTTAACATAGTACAATCTTTAACTATTCTTTTAAATTTGTATTCTAAATATCTAAATGTAACTTTAACTTCGCCATTATCTTCAATTTCAATTATTGCATATGTAGGATTAGGTTTTCCTATTTTAGGTTTTCCAACGCTACCAACGTTAATTAGTAATTTATTTCCGTATTTTTTTGCACAAGGTATATGAGTATGAGCACATACTAAAACATCATCCTCTAATTTATTCATAACTTCTATTGTGTTAGCTGCATCTTCAAATAAATAATCGTTAATTGCATTAGGACTTCCATGAGTAAATAAAAAATTTACTCCGTTAAATGTATATTTAAGTGAGGTTGGTAATGAATCTAAAAAATATTTGTTTGCAACCCTAACCTCGTTACTTGCCCAAGGTAGTGCAAATGAGTTTATCGCTGTATTTCTAATATATGTATAGTCACCATCTACTACTGATGCATCATAGTTACCTTTTATGCATGGAATTTCTCGTCTTCTAATTAGTGCCACAACTTCATTTGGGTGGGGACCATATCCAACTAAATCACCCAAGCAAATTATTTTGTCAACTTTTTGTTCATCTATATCTTCAAGTGCTTTCATTAATGCATAAATATTTCCATGAATATCTGATATAACCGCTAGTTTCATTTTATTATCCTCCAAATTACTCAAAATTAGACTATTTATATTAGTATTACTAAAAAATAGGTATAAATTTTATAAAATAATTATATCATTATAAATAAAAAAAACGATAAAAGTAACAAATTAAATTATGGATAATATGAAAATTTTAAGTTATCATAAAGACAAGAAGACAAAAGTAATATACGGAGGTGTTATAGATGAAAGAATCTAGAATTAGAAATGTATTAATAAAGATGGAAGAAAATAAAATTCCACAATTAATAGTTACTTCTGCAGAATCTATATTTTATTTAACAGGGAAGATGATACATCCAGGTGAAAGATTAATAGCTTTATATTTGGATTCTAATGGAAATCATAAATTTATAGTAAATAAGTTATTTCCTATATATGAGGATTTAGGTGTAGAAATAGTTTGGTATGATGATATAGAAAATCCAATAGATAGATTAGCTAATGTTGTAAGAAAAGGCGAAGTACTAGGGGTAGATAAAAATTTACCAGCACATTTTTTAATAGATCTTATGGGAAGAAATGTTGTAAAAGCTTTTGTTAATTCATCACCTATTATAGATACTTTAAGAATGATAAAGGATGATGAAGAGATTCAAATAATGAAGGAATCATCAAGAATAAATGATGCTGTTATGTTAAAGCTTTGGAAAAAATTAAAGGCAGGTTTTTCGGAAAAGTATTATGCAAATCTTCTATCTGAGATTTATGAAGAAGAAGGTGCTTCAGGATTTTCATTTTCACCAATAATAGCAACAAGTCCTAATGGTGCTGATCCACATCATGGAACAGGCAAAGATAAAATAAAGGTTGGAGATAGTGTAGTTTTAGATATTGGAGGAAAATATAAGAATTACTGCTCAGATATGACTAGAACTGTGTTTATAGGTAAAGAGCCAAGTAAAGAACATGCTGAAGTTTATAATATAGTAAAGAGTGCAAATGAAAAGGCAATTTCTATAATTAAAGAAGGAGTTAAATTCTCTGATATAGATAAGGCAGCTAGAAATCTAATTACTAATGCTGGATATGGAGAGTATTTTACTCATAGAACAGGGCATAGTATAGGTATCGAATGTCATGATTTTGGAAATGTTAGTTCTGTTAATGATGATGAAGTTAAGGCTGGTATGATATTCTCTGTTGAGCCAGGAATTTACTTAAAGGATAATATAGGGGTTAGAATTGAAGATTTAGTTCTTGTAACTAAGGATGGATGTGAAGTATTAAACTCTGTTACTAAAGAAATCACGGTATTATAGTACTAGAATAATGAAAAGTTAGTTGTATAATAAGCAATTTATATATTTAATGATATTAAGTTTTTTAATAAAATTATGTCTAATAACATTGATATAAAATATAAACACGGTATTTATTTTAAAAACATATACTATAATTACGATATTTATAGTATTGGAGAGTTTATAGTATGTGTACTGCTATTACATTACAATCTATGCAAGGTGAGAATTTTTTTGGAAGAACAATGGATTTTTCATATCCAATTGAAGCAGGACTTTATGTAATACCTAAAAATTATAAATGGTATAGTGCTGCAACAAGAGAAAATTATACCGATAATTATAGTTTCATCTGTATTGGTCAAGAAATCGATGATATGTTAGGTGTTTTCGATGGGGTAAATGAAAGAGGGTTTGCCGCAGCAACTTTATATTTTAAAGGTTATGCTTATTATGATTCACCAATGAAAGATAAGAAGGTAATTAGTTCTTTAGACTTTATACATTATATTTTAGGATATTGTAGTTCCATAGATGATTTAAGGATATTATTAAAAAATGTAAGTATAATAGGGCAACCAGATCCTGTTACAAACACAGCAGCTCCATTGCATTGGATTGCTACAGATAGAAGTGGTAAGTGTGCTGTTATTGAACAGACAGAAACAGGGCTTAAGGTAATTAATAATCCAATAGGAGTTATGACTAATAGTCCTGACTTTTGTTGGCATATGACTAATTTAAGAAATTATATGAATGTATCAGTTGAACAACAAGAGGAAGTTTATTGGGGTGATGTACCTTTAACTCCTTTTGGTCAGGGTACAGGAAGTATGCTCCTTCCGGGTGGATTTACATCTCCTGAGCGTTTTGTCCGAACAGCATTTTTAAAAACTCATACACAAGTCCCGAAAAGTCGTTCGGAAGCAATTATGACATGCTTTCATATTATGAATAGTGTTTCTATTCCAAAGGGGATTGTCTTAACAGATAGGGGAACATATGATTATACGAAATATACTGCTTTTATAAATACTAATACATGTGAATATTATTTTAAAACCTATGAGAACGATCAAATTATAACCGCAAGCCTTTGTGATTATAGTGATAATACAGAGATGATATTTATAGGAAGTATTATACGCCTTCCTATATTATTAGAATGTTTTAGTTAAAAAAATAAGTATCAAGTATTTTACTTTATATTAACTGATAATATTATTAAAGCTACACACCAAAAGTGTGTAGCTTTAACTAGCTTTATATTATTTCAATTACTCTATTCATTAATTTTATAAAATCATTCTTAACTTTAGCAGAAGTTTCAATAACTTCTTCATGGTTTAAAGGTTGATCTAGTATTCCAGCAGCCATATTTGTTAAGCAAGAAATACCAACTGTTTTAATACCACAATGGTTTGCAACAATTACTTCTGGAACAGTTGACATACCAACGGCATCTCCACCCATAATTTTTGCAAATCTTACTTCGGCAGGAGTTTCATAAGTAGGTCCAGAGAACATTACATATACTCCTTGTTGTAATTTTATTCCTAACTCCTTACCAGCTTCTAGAACCTTACTTCTAAGTTCTAGGTTGTAAGCTTCAGACATGTCAGGGAATCTAGGACCAAATTCATCAATGTTATGTCCAAATAAAGGATTTGATCCAGAAAAATTAATATGGTCAGTAATAACCATTAAATCGCCAGCATTAAAATCTTTATTAACAGCTCCAGCAGCATTTGTAACTATAAGCTTTGAAACACCTAATAGCTTCATTACTCTTACAGGGAAAGTTACTTTATCTAAAGAATATCCTTCATAGTAATGGAATCTTCCTTGCATAGCAACAACTTGTTTGTCTCCAAGTTTACCAATAACTAATCTACCAGCATGACCTTCTACAGTTGATGTAGGGAAATTAGGAATATCACAATAGTTATAATACTCTGCATCTTCAATAGTATCTGCTAATGAACCTAATCCAGATCCAAGTATTAATCCTATTTCTGGTTTGTATTTACTTTGTTTTAAAATAAAATCAGCTGAAGTTTTAATTTGAGTTAATAAATCCATAAAATCACCTCGTTATTTTTCTTTTGCTCTATTTAAAAGTATATCGCCAACTTTAACAACATCTCCAGCACCTACTGTAAGTATTAAATCTTTAGGTCGAACTTTTGATGCTAAATAATCAGCAACCTCTTCATGACTATGAAGGTTTATACAGCTTAATCCAGTTTTTCTTATAGCATCTCCAAGGTCATTAGAAGATACTAAACCTGTATCTTTTTCTCTTGCAGCATAAATATCCATTAAGATTAATTCATCAGCAGAAGAGAAACAAGTTGTAAACTCATCAAAAAGTGTTTTGGTTCTAGTATATGTGTGTGGTTGGAATACACAATATGTTTTATTGTGTTCAATAAGCTTTGCTGTATCTAATGTTGCTTTTATCTCAACAGGGTGATGAGCATAGTCATCTACTATAGTAGTGCCATTAAACTCTCCTTTGTATTCAAATCTTTTATGTGCTCCCTTACATTCCGCTAATCCATCTATTATAGCTTCTTTAGGAATATTTAATATTAAAGAAGTACAGATAGTTGCAAGAGCATTAAGTATATTATGCTTACCAGTTGTATTTAATGTTACATCAAATAAATTTTCACCATTTTTACAAACTGTAAATGTAGCACATCCCTTATTATTGAAAGAAATATTAGTTGCAGTTACATCACCTTTAGTAAAGCCATAACTCATAGTATTACATTTTGCGTAATTTATAACTTCTAGTACTCTAGAATCTTCTGCACAACCAACTAAATATCCATCAGATGGAATTAAATCAGAGAACTTTTTAAAGGTGTCTTCGATGTGATTTATATCTCTATAGTAATCTAAATGATCTGCGTCTATATTTAATATTATTCCTATATAAGGATAGAATTTTAAAAATGAGGCCTTATATTCACAAGCTTCTGTTACAAAATACTCACTTTCACCAATTCTATAATTACCTTGGATAGCATCGACATCGCCACCAACTAAAATTGTAGGATCTAAGTTTGCATTTAATGTTATATGAGATAACATAGAAGTTGTTGTTGTTTTTCCGTGAGTTCCAGCAACAGCAACGTTGTATTTATGGCCTTTCATTATATAGCCTAAAAATGCAGCTCTATCCATTAATTCTATATTTTTATTTTTGGCTTCAATTATTTCAGGGTTAGTAGAAGGGATAGCAGCAGTATATACTACTAAATCAACATTTTTAAGGTTTTCACCTTTATGCCCTATGTAAATTTCAGCACCAGATGCTCTAAGCTTATTTAGAACTTCAGATTCTTTAGCATCAGATCCAGATACTTTATAACCTTTTGTTAATAAAACAGCAGCAAGTCCACTCATACTTACTCCGCCAATTCCAATAAAATGTACTTTTCTATTTTTACTTGAATTTAGATCGAAAGACAATATATCAACCCCTTTATTGTATAATTATAATATGAGATTTTTGTTTCTAATATTTAATGAGTATGTTCTATGTAACTTTAATCTAATTAAATCAAAAGTTAGATTCTCATTTAATATATATTTATAATTATATACAAATTTGCTAGGTTGAACACAAAAATTAAAAAATATATAAAATATTTTACAAAAAAAGAGCTAAATTATATATATGAAGAAAAGTATTTATAAAATGTTTATAATATTGAAGAAAAAAGATAAACTTTTATAATTAAACAAAGAAAATAACTTATATAAAGAATTACTTATAAATAACTTAAAAAAGTATTGATAATGTAATGAATATAGAATAAAATATGAATATTCGGGTGAGATAAATTGAAAAAATTCGTGTTTTTGAGAAAATAAGGAAGGTGAGTAAAGTGGAAAAATTAAGTAGAAATAATAGAGTTGTAGCCATTACAAAGATATTAATAGAAACTCCTAATAAGGTTATAGGATTAAATAGATTTTCGGAACTTTTAAATGCAGCTAAATCAACTATTAGTGAGGATATAGTAATAGTTAGAGAAGTATTGGAAAAATTAGAGATGGGATCTATAGAGACTATTTCAGGAGCAGCAGGAGGAATTAAGTTCATTCCTTCAATGGGGAAACAGGCTAAAGAAGAGTTTGCAAATGAATTATGTGAAGCATTAATAGAAGAGGGGAGAATTGTACCAGGAAACTTTGTTTATTTGACAGATATAATGTATAATCCACAAATAGTAAGTAAAGCTGGGGTTATTTTAGCTTCTCATTTTCAAAATATGAATATAGATTATATAGTTACTGTTGAAACAAAGGGTATTCCTTTAGCATATGAAGTTGCTAAAAGTCTTGGCATAGAACTAGTAATAATAAGAAAAGATAACAAGATTACAGAAGGACCAACAGTTACAATTAATTATGTATCTGGTACAAGTGGAAGAATTCAGCAAATGGCATTAGCTAAAAAGTGTATGAAGCCATCAAGTAAGTGTGTATTTATAGACGATTTCTTAAGAGGTGGTGGAACAGCTGAAGGAATTAAAGATCTTTTAAAAGAATTTGATAGTGAATTAGTTGGAACAGGAGTACTTGTTGATAATGTTGGAATAGAAAATAAGAGAACATCTGATTATGTTTCAATTATTGATTTAGAATACGATAAAGAAGAGGAAAAACTTAATGTTAGACCATCCGCTTTTATAAAATAATAGATAATCCGGTTGCTTTAAAAACAAATAAAATAAATTATGGAAAAAATTAAAAAAATCTAAGTAAAAAAAAGGATTTTTAAACTTTTTATAGAAATAGTATTATTATAAAGCAACTGGAGGTGTAGTGAAATGACAATCACAGACGTTAGAATTAGAAAAATAGCATCAGAAGGAAAAATGAAAGCTGTAGTTTCCATAACATTTGATAATGAATTCGTTGTTCATGATATTAAAGTTATCGAAGGACAAAATGGTTTATTTATTGCAATGCCAAGTAGAAAAACACCAGATGGAGAATTTAAAGATATTGCCCATCCAATAAATACAGATACTAGGGAGAAAATTCAATCATCTATATTAAAGGCTTATCAAGTTGCAGTAGAAGAGGAAGAAAACGTTATTATAGCTGAATAATAGTTTTAAATAAGAGGAATATATACGTGTATATATTCCTCTTATTTTATAATTTTATTGAGGTGTTGAAATACTTTAGTTAATGAAATATAATATATAAGAAATTACACGAACATTTTAGAGAAAAAATTGAGTTTTATACTTAAATTTTATAGAGAGGTGAGTTTATGTACAAATGCGCTCTAATATTAGCAGCAGGTCAAGGAAAGAGAATTAAATCAGATTTACCTAAAGTCTTACATAAGGTTTGTGGTAAAGAAATGGTTAATCATTTAATTGACACATTAAGAAAAGGGAACGTAGAAGATATAAATGTTATCGTAGGAAAAGGTGCAGAATTAGTTAAAGAAAACACTAAAGCAAGAAATGTTAGTTATTCATTACAAGAAGAACAATTAGGTACAGGTCATGCAGTTAAGTGTGCTAGAGATTTCTTGAAAAACAAAAAAGGAACAGTTGCAATTTTTAATGGAGATGCTCCTTTAATAAAAGAAGAAACTATAGAAGAACTATTTAAAGTGCATAAAGAAAGTGGAAATAGTGCAACTATACTTACTTCTATTTTAGATTATGCTTCAGGTTATGGAAGAATTATAAGAAATGAAAATGAAGTATTAAAGATAGTTGAGCATAAAGATTGTAATGAAGAAGAGATAAAAGTTAGAGAAATAAATTCTGGAATGTACTGCTTTGAAATCGAAAGCTTAGTTGAATGCTTAGACAACCTTTCTAATCATAATTCTCAAGGAGAATATTATTTAACTGATGTAATTGGAATGATGAAAGAAAAAAATGAAAAGGTTGGAGCACTTGTAATAAATTACGAAGAAACATTAGGCGTAAACTCAAGAGTTCAGCTTGCAGAAGTTGAAGCTATTTTAAGAAAAAGAATAAATAATAAACACTTAGAAAATGGCGTAACTATAATTGATCCAAATACGACATATATAGGAATTGATGTAGAGATAGGGCAAGATACTATAATATATCCAGGTAATGTTATTGAAGGAAACACAGTAATAGGTAAAAACTGCATGTTATATCCAAATTCAAGAATTAATGACAGTGTTATCGGAGAAGATGTAGAAATACAGTCATCTGTAATACTAGAAAGTGAAGTTGGAAACAACACTACAGTTGGTCCATTTGCTTATATTCGTCCACAATCTGTAATTGGGAAAAATGTAAGAATTGGTGATTTTGTGGAAATAAAAAAATCTACAATAGGTAATAATACTAAAGTATCTCATTTAACATATGTAGGAGATGCTGAAGTAGGAGAAGGTTGCAACTTTGGTTGTGGAACTGTTACTGTTAACTATGATGGTAAAAATAAGAACAAAACTATTATAGGAAATAATAGTTTTATTGGATGTAATACAAATTTAATATCACCTGTTACAGTAGAAGATAATACTTATATTGCAGCTGGTTCGACTATTACTAATGATGTAAAAAGTGGAGAGTTAGCAGTTGCTAGAGCTAAGCAAAGGAATATTGAGGGTTGGGTAGATAAAAAAGGTCTTATTAAGAAAAAATAATATAATATATATTAAACTATAAGATAAATATGGCAAGTGTTATTGCAAATTAAGGAGGGTCTCATAATTATGATATCTCATGGGAAAAAAATAAAAATATTTACAGGGAATTCACACCCTGAACTAGCAAAAGAAATTGCTGACTTACTTGGAATACCACTAGGAAGTGCAAAGGTTTCAACTTTTAGTGATGGTGAAATATCAGTAGATATTAATGAAACAGTAAGAGGAGTAGATGTATTTATAGTACAATCAACAAGCTCACCAGTTAATAATAACTTAATGGAATTATTAATAATGATAGATGCATTTAAGAGAGCATCAGCTGGTAGAATAACAGCGGTTATTCCGTATTATGGATATGCTAGACAAGATAGAAAAGCAAAATCAAGAGATCCGATTACTGCAAAATTAGTTGCAGACATATTAACAGCAGCAGGAGCAGATAGAGTATTAACAATGGATTTACATGCTTCTCAAATTCAAGGGTACTTTAACATACCAGTGGATCATTTATTAGGTTCACCAATATTAGCTAAGAGTTTTGTTGATAAAGGATTTAGCGATCAAGAAGACGTAGTTGTTGTATCACCAGATTTAGGTAGTGTTACTAGAGCAAGAAAATTTGCTGATAAGTTAAATGCACCAATTGCAATTATTGATAAGAGAAGACCAAAGGCAAATGTATCTGAGATAATGAATATTATCGGAGATATAGATGGGAAAAGATGTATATTAATCGATGATATGATTGATACTGCTGGAACTATAGCAAATGCTGCAAATGCATTAAAGGAGTTAGGAGCAAAGAATGTTTATGCTTGCTGCACTCATGGAGTATTATCAGGACCAGCATTTGAAAGAATAAATAATTCTGCAATTGAAGAGTTAGTAATGTTAAATACTATTCCGCTTCCAGAGCAAGAAGGATTAGATAAATTTAAATCTATTTCTGTTGCACCATTATTTGCAGAAGCAATTAAAAGAATATATGATGATGAGCCAATAAGTAAATTATTTGAAAATTAATAATTTGTGACTGCTACAGATGTAGCAGTCTATTTTTGTGTTTTTAAATATTGTGTTACAAATGTAAATTTTATAAAAACTCTATTATTGTTTTTTTAAATATAGTATAAAATAATAAATAAGGAAGGTGGATGAAGGATGAAAGATAAATTAGAAAAAGTTTTAATAGTAGATGACGATGTTCATATTAATGAGCTTATAGATATGTATTTAAAAAGTGGGGGATATAGTACTAAAAAATGTTTCAATGGAAATGATGCTTGCAACATAGTAACATCAGAAGATATAGGGTTAGTAATATTGGATGTAATGTTGCCAGGAAAAGATGGAATAGAAGTTCTTAAATATATAAGAAAAAGTAGCGATGTTCCAGTAATAATGTTAACAGCAAAGGGTGAAGTATTTGATAAAGTACTTGCATTAGAGCTAGGGGCTGATGATTATATGGTAAAACCATTTGATCCTAAAGAATTACTAGCAAGAGTTAAAGCTGTAACAAGAAGATATACAGTTGATAATCAAGCAAAAGATGTAATTAAATATTCAGATTTAACAATTGATATTGGAGGATATGAGGTAACATACAAAGGAAGTACTGTGAAGTTAGCACCTAAGGAATTAGAGTTACTTCATTTTATGGCAAGCAATCCTAATAAAGTTTTCACTAGAGAACAACTTATGTATGAAGTTTGGGGATATGATTATCCTGGAGATTCAAGAACTGTTGATGTTCACATAAAAAGATTAAGGGAAAAGGTTAAAGGTGGAGAAAATTGGGAACTTCAAACAGTATGGGGTGTTGGTTATAAGTTTGAGGTGAGATAAGTGAAGAAAAATAGTATAGTACGAAAATTAATAATTACCTTTTCTTCAATAACAGGTGGGGTTCTAATACTTGTTGGGTTAGTGTTAAGTGTAGGTTTTTACAGAATTAGCAATGATGAGCTTGTAGATACACTAAATAAACAATTAGATGTTGTTTCAGAATCGTTAGGTAGTTATTTAAATTATCAAGATGGTACTTACGATGAAGTTAATCGATTATTAAAGATAGTGTGTTTAACAAAGTATATGAACGGAATTATAGTAGATAGATTAGGCTATGTCTATATGGTATCTAGTAATGATTATAGTAGCCTTAAGTACACCAATATAGATATAAGTAGTTTTGATACGCCAACTAATGAAAATATAGTTTATAAGAAAATTTCAATAAATAATGATAATTCAACAGTTGGTGCATTTATTAAGCCTATCTATTCTAATAAACAATTAGATGGTTACATAATAATGGTTGAGAATGAACCAGTAAATGAAAAAAATACAATATTTATAATATGGATATCTATTATATTAGCAGTGATAATTGCAGGGGCAATTGTAAAATATTTTGCACAATTATTAGTAGTAGAACCAATAGAGGAGATTAATAATGCTGCAAAAAGGCTAGCAAAAGGTGATGTTCAAGAAAGAGTTAAAGTTATTGGAAATAATGAGATAGGAGAATTAGCTCAATCATTTAATAGAATGGCACAGTCTATAGAACAATCTGATAATATTAGAAGAGAGTTTATTTCAAATGTTTCTCATGAATTACGTTCACCTATAACTTCAATAAAGGGATTTATTGGTGGAATATTAGATGGAGTTATTCCGAGAGATAAGGAGAATTATTATTTAAAGATAGTTTATGATGAGATTGATAGATTAGCTAGACTTGTTAATGATTTATTAGATATTTCAGCTATGGAGTCAGGAAAGTTTAACTTAAATATTTCTGAATTTGATATCAATCAAACGATAAGTTTGTGTATATTAAATTTAGAAAATAAGATACAGACAAAGGGATTAAATGTTAAAGCAATATTCCATGAAAAAAGATGTTTCGCAATAGGTGATAGAGATAGAATACTTCAAGTTATGACGAATTTACTTGAAAATGCTATTAAATATAGTGATGATAATGGTCAAATAGAAGTTAATATATCAACAAAGGGTGAAAAAATATTTGTAAGTATATTTAACTCCTGCGATATTCTTTCAGAAAATGATTTAAACCATATTTGGGATAGATTTTATAAGAGTGATAAGTCAAGAACTAATAAAATTAGTACAGGACTTGGATTGCCTATAGTAAGATTAATATTATCACAACACAATCAAGATATATGGGTAGAGAATGTAGAAGACAAAGGTGTAAGATTTATATTTACATTACAAAGAAACAGCTAAAAATAAGCAGCAAAATAATATCAAAAATTAGATTTTGATATATGATTAGAAATATTGAAGTTATTTTTTATATTCAATATTTCAATAGTTGGAGGTAGATATGAGTAATAAAGAAGACAAAAAAAGAAAAATATCGAACAATCCACAAGATAGGATATCTAATATAATTTTTGAAAAGAAAAATACTAATCATGCAAGAGTAAAACTTGGTGTTAAATTAATTTTATATGTAGCAATAGCAGGTATTTTAGGTGCAATTATATCTAATATAAATATTAAAAGTAAGTATGGCGGAGCTATACAACAGATTAGAGAAATTAAAGAAAGTACAGATATGGTTATATTAGATTATACAAAAATTATAAAAGAAGTATCACCATCATTAGTTAGCATTAGTGATTCAGCAGAAAAACTTAATGAAGATCAATATTTTGAAGGAAATGTAACTGGAGTTATAATAGATTCAAGTGGAATAATATTAACAAATTATTCTGGAATAAAAGGAAAAAGTGATATATATGTAAAGTTATCATCAGTTGCAGCAACACCAATAAAAGCACAAATACTACTTGAAAATGAAGCTAGAAATTTAGCCATAATAAAAATAGAATTTGATGGAGAATTACAACCTATAAAAATAGCAGACTCAGATAGTATAAAAGAAGGGCAAGGAATAGTTGTCTTAGGAAATGCTATAGGGGATGACTATATAGGTAGTTCGATTCCAGGTGTAATTACTTCAAAAAATGAAAAGATAACTATAGAAGATGGGAAAGAACAATCACTTTTACAAATAAATGCACCTATAAATGAAAAAAATACAGGTGGTGCAATTTGTAATTCTAATGGAGAATTAGTTGGAATTGCTGATTTATCTATTACTAATGAACGGAATGAAGATGGGCTTTATTACGGATTACAAATGGAAGAATTTAAAGATATTATAAATTCAACAAATGCATTTAAAAGATTTTTAGGAATAATTGATGGTGGAATAGTTGTTGATGAAGTAAAAGGTTTTAGTGGGCTATATATACAAGAATTAGATAAAGCGGGAAGTGCATACTTAGCTGGTATTAAACCTACAGATATTATTATAGAAGTAGATGGATATAACGTTGAAAATGCTGATGATTTAATACAATTATTACAAAATAAGAAAAAAGATGATATACTACATTGTAAAGTTTTAAGTGAAGGTGAAATGAAGAGTGTAGATATTAAAATATACTAGATATAAATGAGTTTAGACTAATTCTAATTAAGAATTGGTCTAAATTTTTGTTTTTAAAATTCAATTTGATATAATAATATAAAACTTTTATTATTTAAAAATGGTATAATATAAAATAGTCACTTTAAAAGTAACGGAGGAATAAAGAATGTTTTTAATAGTTGGATTAGGAAATCCGGGAAAAGAATATGATGGAACAAGACATAATATAGGATTTGCAGCTATAGACTATATTGCTGATAAGTATAATATAGAATTAAATAGGATAAAATTTAAAGGTGTATTTGGCGAAGGATTTATAAATGGAAAAAAAGTAATTTTATTAAAGCCAACTACCTATATGAACTTAAGTGGAGAAAGTATTAGAGAAGTAATTAACTTTTATAAAATATCAAATGAAGAAGTAATTGTAATTTATGATGATATTAGCTTGGAAGTAGGAAGATTAAGAATAAGAGAAAAAGGTAGCCATGGTGGACATAATGGAATAAAAAGTATCATAGCTAACTTAGGAACTGACGTATTTCCAAGAGTTAAAATAGGTGTAGGAGCACCAAAGGGAAATTTAGTTTCACATGTGTTAGGAAAATTTAGTGAAGATGAAGTTGAAATTTTAAGAGAAACAATAAAGGCATCAAGTGATGCAGTAAGTATAATATTAAAATCAGATACTAAAGAAGCGATGAATAAGTTAAATGGATTTAATGCATGTAAAGAAAGTTAAAGAGAAGTTGTGGAAGGTGATAAAATGAGGCTACAGGGGCTATTACAACCCTTACAAGAAAATGATAAGTTTATTACAGTAATAAATAGCATAAAAAATAAAAAGTTCCCAATAAACATATCTGGATTATCGGATTCGGGAAAAAGTTATATAATAGATGGAATATTTAATGAAATAGAAAACTCTTTAGTTGTAGTAACACATAATGAAATTGAAGCTAAAAATTTATATGAGGACTTAAGTCTTTATTCAACTAATGTATACTTTTTACCTATAAGAGAAGTTGTATTTTATAATGTTGATGCAGTTTCAGGAGATCTTAGATGGGCAAGGTTAAAGGTAATAAAGGAAATACTTAATAATAAAAATAAAAAAATAATAGTTACATCAGTTGATGCATTGACTGCATTATACACACCTAGAAAAAAATATTTTAATTATAGTATTACTATAAAAAATGGTGATGAAGTAGATTTAAAAGATATTTCAAAAAAATTAGTTGAGTGTGGATATGAAAGGGTTGAGGTAGTAGAAGGTAAAGGTGAATTTTCATTTAGAGGGGGGATACTGGACGTTTTCCCTCCTGTAGCTGTTTATCCATATAGAATCGAGCTTTTTGGAGATGAAATAGATTCTATTAGAACTTTTAATATAGAATCCCAAAGAAGTATTGAAAAAGTTGAGTGTATGGAAATTTTTCCAGCAAAAGAAGTAATAGTTGATGAGGAAGCAAAAAACAGTGCAAACGATAAAATAATTAATGAATTAAACTCTATAATTGAAAAATCAAATAAGAAAAATAATGAACAAGTTGATAAGATAAGAGGAATAGTTAATAAAAATTTAGAGATGTTAAATGAAACATCAACATTTGAAACTGTTGATAGCTACTTACCTTTCTTTTATGAAGAAATGGAATCATTTTTTGATTATTTAGAAGGATATACATTTATTATTGATGATTTAAAGAGATGTCATGGAAAAATTGAAAGTATATACTATGAATTTAATGAAAATTATTTAGCCTTTCTTCAAAGAGGTGATATATTACCATCTCAAAACAAATTATTAATAGATAAAGAAGAATTATTAATTAAGTTAGAAAAATCTGATGTTATAACATTAAATACATTTGATACAAGAGCAGATATACTATTTCCATTAACTAGTATAGAGCTAAATCAAATTACATCTAATAATTATAATGGACAATTAGATTTGCTTATTGAAGATATAAAATTAAGGAAAGCAAATGGATTTAGAACATTAATATTAGCAGGTACTAGAACTAGAGGAGAAAGGTTAGTAAAGACACTTAGAGATAGAGAAGTTGAAAGTGTTTATAAGGATGAAGTAGACAATATTGAATTAGGTCAAGCGGTAGTTACGTTTGGAAATTTAATGAAGGGCTTTGAATACCCAGATTTAAAGGTATGTGTAATATCTGATAAAGAAGTATTTGGGGAAGCTAAAAAATCATTAGCTAAAAAGACTAATAAGAAAAAAGGCGTAGGAAAGATAACGAGCTTTGCAGAGTTAAAACCAGGGGATTATGTAGTACATGCAAATCATGGGATAGGTGTATTTAAAGGAATTAAACAAATTGATATAGCAGGGAATACAAGGGATTATTTGGATATTGTATATGATAAAGGGGATAAGCTTTATGTTCCTGTTGATCAATTAGATTTAGTTCAAAAATATATCGGAAGTGAAGGAAAGACACCTAAAGTTAATAAATTAGGTGGAAATGAGTGGCAAAAGGCTAAGGCTAAGGTTAGAAAATCAATTAATGAGATTGCTGAAGATTTAGTAAAGTTATATGCAGCTAGAGCAGCGTTAAAAGGACATAAATATTCTAAAGATACAGAATGGCAAAGACAATTTGAGGATGAATTTCCATATGAAGAAACTCCTGACCAATTATCATCATTAGAAGAAATAAAGCATGATATGGAATCAGATAAGCCGATGGATAGATTGCTTTGTGGAGATGTTGGATATGGTAAAACAGAGGTAGCTATAAGAGCTGCTTTTAAAGCAGTTATGGATGGGAAACAGGTTGCATTCCTTGTTCCAACAACTATATTAGCTGAACAACATTATAAAAATTTAAAAAAGAGATTTTCAGATTTTCCAGTTAAGATAGATATGATTAGTAGGTTTAGAACTACAAAGCAACAAAAGGCTACTTTGCAGGCTTTAAAAGAAGGAAATGTAGACATTTTAATAGGCACTCATAGATTAGTATCAAAGGATATTTCATTTAAGGACTTAGGATTGCTGATAGTAGATGAAGAGCAAAGATTTGGAGTTGCTCAAAAAGAAAAGATAAAATCTTTAAAGAAAAATGTAGATGTACTTACATTAAGTGCCACACCAATTCCAAGAACTCTTCATATGTCACTTACAGGTGTTAGAGATATATCAGTTATAGAAACTCCACCTGAAGAAAGATATCCTATTCAAACATATGTTGTAGAACAAAATGATCAGCTTATTAGAGATGCAATTTTAAGAGAAGTTGGAAGGGGTGGGCAAGTTTATTTTGTATATAATAGAGTAGAAAGTATACAAAGTGCAGCAAATTATATAAGAGAATTAGTTCCTGAGTGTAAAGTTGGAATTATTCATGGTAAGATGACAGAAAAAGAACTTGAGACTGAAATGATTAATTTTATGCAAAAAGAATATGATGTTTTAGTATGTACAACTATTATAGAAACAGGTATTGATATACCAAACGTAAATACGATGATAGTAAATAATTCAGATAAAATGGGATTATCCCAATTATATCAATTAAGAGGAAGAGTTGGACGTTCAAATAAAATAGCCTATGCATATTTTATGTATACTAAAGATAAGGTACTAACTGAAGTTGCTGAAAAGAGATTAAAGGCTTTAAAAGATTTTACTGAGCTTGGTTCTGGGTTTAAAATTGCTATGAGAGACTTAGAAATAAGAGGTGCCGGGAACATGATGGGATCGTCTCAACATGGACATATGGCAGCTATTGGATACGATTTATATTGTAGAATGCTAGAAGATACTGTTAAGTTAATCAAAGGTGAAATAGATCAGGAGCCTATTGAAACTACTGTTGATATTAAAATAGATGCATATATTCCATCAGCTTATATTGAAGATGAAATACAAAAGATAGAAGTTTATAAGAAAATAGCAGCAATTGAAAATATGAATGATTATAATGATATAAAGGAAGAATTAGAAGATAGATACTCTACTATTCCAGAAGCTGTTTATAATTTAATGGATATAGCTTATATTAAGAGTTTAGCAAAGGTTTTATTAATTGAAGAAATAAAGGAAAATCAAAAGGAGATAAGATTTAAATTCTCAAAAGGTTTTAAAAAGATTAATGAAATATATAGCGTGCTATTAAATAAGTATAGGGATAATGTGGTTTTATACTTTGGAGAGGCACCGTTTTTTGCTGTAAGAATTAATAATATAAAAAGAGAGGAAATGTTGAATTTCTATAAGACTATTCTTAAAGAATTAATTGAAAATTCACGTAAAAAATAGACAGTAAATTTGAATAAGGGAAATATTACTGATATACTAGTTGTATGCAACAAATTATTATTTAAGTAAAGTGAGGGAAATGAATTGAGAAAAATAAAAAATATAGTGGTGGCTGCAGCCATAACTACAATGGCCTTTTCGATAACAGGGTGTAAAATGATAGAAAAAACTCCAGAAGCTATACAAAAAACTGTTTTAGCAAAAGTTGGAGATGAAAAAATTACTATGGCTGATGTAAATAGTGAAATACAAGCTAATATAGACTATTTAATAGAGACATATGGTGAAGATTATGAAAATACTATTGATGATACTTTAAAAGAACAATTAAAAACACTTAGAACACAAGTGTTAGAGCAATTAGTTGATGATAAAGTATTAATAACTAAGGGTACAGCACTTGAATATATACCATCAGAAGAAGAGTTAGCAACTGCTATAGAAGAGGAAAGAGCTAATTTTGTCGAAGCGTATGGTGGAGAAGATGGATTAAAAGAAGCTTTAGAATATTATGGAATGACAGAGGAAAAATTCAATTCATTTTTAGAAAACATGGTTAAAACTGACAAGGTTAAAGAAGCCATGATAAAAGATGTAACTGTAAGTGATGAAGAGGTTGAGCAATATTACAATGATAATATTGATAAATATACAACTAAGCCTGGAGCAAATGCTAAGCATATATTATTTGAAACTGAAGAAGAAGCACAAGCTGCTAAGAATAAAATTGATTCAGGAGAAGCTACATTTGATGAAATATATGCAGAATATGAAGCTAACGCATCATCAGAAACAAAACCTTTATCACAAGATTTAGGATATGTTGAAAATGAACAAGAAGGCTATGATACAGACTTCTTAGCTGGATTTAAGACTTTAAAAGAAGGTGAAGTTTCAGCACCAATTAAAAGTTCATTTGGTTACCATATAGTTAAAGTTGAAGGTGTTCAAACAGAAGAAAAGGTAACTTCACTTGATGAGGTTAAAGATACTATAAAATCTACTTTATTAAGTGAAAAGCAAGAAGAAACATATAACTCAACATTAGAACAATGGAAGAAAGAGTTAAATGTTAAATTATATGAGGATAGATTATAATTTTTAATTAAAAGGGGCTGTATCAAAATAAATTTTGATACTAGCCGATAAAAAAAGGAAGGTTCGAATTCGAATCCTCCTTTTTGCATATAATATTTTCATGAAAAATAATGTGTGCAAAAAAAATATTATACACATCCA
>SKEA01000216.1_pt1 | contig 62592 bp, 56 predicted proteins | sample 4826601 | NCBI WGS metagenome assembly SKEA01 (sample SAMN11008821, study PRJNA524170) | human gut metagenome | biome: Human fecal sample; material: Feces; isolation source: fecal sample from pouch patient p13, p53 | host: Homo sapiens | place: Israel: Tel-Aviv | collected 2016-07-06 | reverse complement strand
CTATATTAGTGTATCATCTCAAACTTACTTTGTCAACTTCTTTTTTAGATTTTCTGTAAGCCTGACTCCTGCTCTCTTACGACAGCTCAACTAGTATACTAAACTTAAGATAAACTGTCAACTACTTCTATCAACTTTTTTAAGTGTGGCTTGTCCCCCTCACGGGGTGTAGTAGAGAATATGACTAAGGAGATTGTGGAAAAGGTGTAGGGGAGGCGTAAAAAGGGCGATTGGGGCTCTTCAAGTTTTTTGTCTTTCTACAAAAAAAGAGAGCTTATATTGAAAAGGAAGCAAGTTCACAAAATATCCACCCGAGTTCAAATTAGACTACCCAAGCGCAAAGAGCGGAGGGAGGCCTTCTATTGTCAAAAAATATGGGTTAAAATCAGACAACCAGACTCTAACTTGGACAAGAAAATACCGAGAAGAACCTACTTTACCCACCCAAGATTTACAAGGTAGGAAGTCCACTGGTCGTCCCAAAACAAAGAATCTAGAGGAACAGAATACTTATCTACGAATGGAGAATGCGATTTTAAAGACCTTAAGGACTCTCTTCAATCCGTGAGAAGAGTCCACCTCTATCAAATAGTGGAGCGGTTGAAAGATCGTTACTCCGTCTCCTCTTTGTGTGTCTATTTCGGCTTCCCTAGTTTTTCTTATTGCTTTTGGTTGAGCAAGGGGAGACCGGTCTATAAGCGATTTGATGCGAACTTAGCCCCAAAGATTACAGCTATCTTCCATGACACTCAAAAGGGCTGTCGCTTCATTTTTTATCAACCGAGAAGACAGTATCAACTTTCCCCTAACTCTAAAACTGTCTTGCGCTATATGCGTATTCTTGGTCACCAGTCCCTATTCGGAAGAAGCGGTATCGATACTGTACGCAACGAGAGATAAATGAAAAGGCAAGACACGTCCACTACAACATGCTTGCCCGAAACTTTAAAGCAAAACGTCCTCTCCAAAAACTGACAACAGATGTCAGCTACGTTTACCACAAACAAGGGAGAATGTTCCTGAGTGTCATTAAAGATTGTTATGACACTTCCATTTTAGCCTATACGCTATCAGATTTCAATGATAACAAGTTAGTTTTTGACAACATTGACCTGGTCTTTCATGATTCCTAGGATTCAACCAAAGTCTGTATCCTTCATTCTGGCAAGGGAAATTGTTATGATAATGCAGCATGTGAGAATTTCTTTTCCCACTTGAAGAGTGAGTCCTTAAGACTATTTCCGCCTGAGGACAGGGAAACCCTCGTCCGTCAAATCAGGGAATACACTGACTGGTATAATTACCACAGACCACAAGAAAAATTAAAAGGTATGACTCCCTTAGAATTTAGGGGAGCATACCTTCTAAAACACTAACTTTTTTTACTGTCCATTTTATTTGTGGCTTGACATATAGGCTCTCTCTTTGGTAATCATTGATATTAAGAATTTATATTATTCTTTAGAATCATCAGAGTCATCCATCTTTTCTTTGACTTCATCATATGATAGAGCGTGTGCTTCTTCACTATCGTTTTCTAGTTCTTCAGGCATTTTTCCTGTTTCATAGATTGATTTAATCTGAGCAGCATCAAGTGTTTCATATTTTAGAAGTGCTTCTGCAATAAGTTTATGTGTTTCACGATTATTATTGATAATATCCGCAGCTTTATCACGTGCTTCGTTAAGAAGTGTGCGAACTTCATCGTCAATCATTTGTGCAGTTTGTGCAGAATAGGTCTTTTCAGGTGACAATTGGCCTGTCATTATTGCGTGATTTCCTTCATATTGAACAGGACCAAGTTTATCACTCATACCGTACTCAGTCACCATAGCACGAGCTAATTGTGTGGCTTGTTCAAAGTCATTTGAAGCACCTGTTGTTTGAGCATTAAAGATAATTTCTTCAGCAACACGACCACCCATCAAACCAGCTAATTGTTCTTTCAAATTATCTTTTGAATGTAACATTTGATCTTCTTTAGGAAGGGCAATCATATACCCACCAGCACGACCACGTGGCACAATAGTAACTTTATGGACAACACGTGCACTTGAAAGTACTAAACCAACGATTGTATGTCCTGCTTCGTGATATGCAACCATTTCTCGTTCTTTTTGAGAAATCGTACGGTCTTTCTTAGAAGGGCCTGCAATAACTCTATCTTCTGCTTCGTCAATATCTGAAGCATCGATTTTTTTCTTATTCCGACGAGCGGCCACTAGGGCTGCTTCGTTAAGAACATTTTCCAAGTCAGCACCTACAAATCCTGGTGTTTGTTGAGCAACAACTTTTAGATTAACATCTTCTGCTAATGGTTTATTTTTAGCATGAACTCGGAGAATAGCCTCACGTCCTTTTACGTCTGGGCTACCTACAAGAATCTTACGGTCAAAGCGTCCTGGGCGAAGAAGGGCTGGGTCTAGGACGTCGCTACGGTTTGTTGCTGCAATAACAATGATACTTTCATTGCCTTCAAAACCGTCCATTTCAATAAGGAGTTGGTTGAGCGTTTGTTCACGTTCATCATTTCCACCACCCATACCAGCGCCACGACGGCGTCCAACGGCGTCAATTTCATCGATGAAAATAATGGCACGTTCAGCCTTTTTAGCATCTTCAAAAAGCGATCTTACACGGCTTGCACCGACACCAACAAACATTTCAACGAAATCAGAACCTGAGATTGAGAAGAATGGAACACCAGCTTCACCAGCGACAGCTTTAGCAAGGAGTGTCTTACCTGTTCCCGGAGGGCCTTCTAAAAGGACACCAGCAGGAATACGAGCACCAAGGGCTTTGTATTTTTTCGGATTTTTCAAGAAATCAACAACTTCAACAAGTTCTTGTTTTTCTTCTTCAGCACCAGCGACATCAGAGAAACGAACTTTTACATTACCCTTACTTTGAGATTTGGCACGATTTTTACCAAAACTCATCGCTCCACGAGCGCCATTTCCTCCTTGATTCATCATCACAAAGAAAAAGACAATCAAGACAATGAAAGGAATGTAAGTAATAATGTAAGAAATCCAAGTTCCGCTTGAACTTTCTTGTTTGACAGTAACTTCAACATCGGCATCTTCTGCTGCACTTGTAATGGCTTCAATAGAAGAGTCACTTGGTAAAACAATTGAAGTGAATTCTGTTACAGTAGAAGTGGTACTTCCCTCCAAGAACGGAAGGCTTGAACTTGTTTCAGTCGTTTGAGCTTTTGTATATTCACCACTGACTTCAATAATACTTCCACTTGGTTGGTAAGTGATTGATTTAATATCACCCGCTTTAATTTGTTTAATTAAAGTTGAGTAATTAATTTGTTGACTTTGTGTACTTGTCCCTCTTAGATAATATTGAAAGGCTGTAATCCCTGCAATAATCAAAAGAATGTAAATAAAGGAATTTCGAACAAAGCCATTATTTTTGTTGTTTTTCATATAGTAATTATCGACCTTCTATTATTTTGAATAGATTTCTTCCTTTAGTACACCAACATATGGTAAATTACGGTAACGCTCAGCATAATCAAGACCAAACCCTACAATAAATTCGTTTGGAACATCGTAACAGACATAATCTGCTTCGATTTCGACAACACGACCTTCTGGTTTATCAAAAAGAGTTGCAATTTTTACTGAATTTGCTTTACGGTATTTAAACATATCACGAAGATATTTAAGAGTACGTCCAGTATCAATGATATCTTCGATAAAGACGACATCACGACCTTCAATATTAGTGTCAACGTCTTTTAAAATTTTAACTTCACCGCTACTAGTTGTTTGATTACCATAACTAGAAACGACCATAAAGTCTAATTCAACATGTGTATCGATGTGTTTGATTAATTCTGCCATGAATGGTACAGAACCTTTCAAAACACCGATTAAAAGAGGATTTTTGCCTTCATAATCTTTCGTTAGTTGTTCGCCTAATTCTTTGGTTTTGGCAATAATCTCCTCTTCTGAGTACAAAACTTTTTCAATATCTTGTTCAAGCATGACATCACCTATTTCTAATTTTTTCAATATACAATTTGCCCCCCATTATATCATGTTTAGAGGATTTTCTCAAATAAGTTTTACCGCCAACCAAGACAAAAATAATTTTTTTATCTTGTTCACCGATAATAGCATCTGCTCGTTCTTGAATCGGAATTTTTTCGTCAATAAAAAGCCTACGCAATTTTTTTGAAAAAGTTCCAAAATCAATGGAATCACCCGCTTGTCTTTGTCTTAAAAGAATGGGGTGAGAACTATAAACAGGAATGCCATCCTCATCCTTGTTTTTAAATTGAAATTGATATTGACCATATTTGACTATACTGTCATATTCTAGCATTTTTTCTGCTGATTCCCTATCGGTCTTAGGTCTGATTTTTGTGACCTGAAAGCTTTGGTAATCTTTCTTTAACCAATAATTTCCCTTGATTTGATAAACTACATTTGCCTTACTTCGTAACAACCGCAGCATTTCATCAAATTGACCGTGTGACACTTGCAAATCAGGAAATTCTTCAAGATAATTTTGAAAAAGGACAGCTTGTACAGCTGTTGTTTGTGCTAAAAATTGCGAACAATCTGTTACATCAATTTCTGCTGTTAAATCTTGAATAGCTTGAAAGAGTTGTTGACTTTCCTGTCCAAGATGTTGCAAAGCTTGCCTAAATTTGGGATTTTCCTTTTCCAAACTTGGCAGATATTGATTTCTAATACGATTTCGCAGATAATCCAATGACTGGTTAGAATCATCTTCAAAATGAAAAATTTCTGGTAAATTTTTTTTAGAGATTGTCAAAAAAGGACGGATTAATTCTCCTGTACAAAACGAGCTGACACCCTGCATTCCTGATAAATGACGGAGACGACTGCCACGCAAAAAACGCATAAAAATCGTTTCAGCTTGGTCATCTGCATGATGTGCGGTCACCACAGCAGTGTAGTTTTTTTCTACCATAATTTTTTTAAAAAATTGATAACGAAAATCACGCGCAGCTTTTTCCGAAAAAATACCAGAAAAATAATCGACATAAATCGGAATCTGATGTTTTTCAGCCCATTCACAAAGATAGGCTTCTTCCATTTCTGACTCTTGTCGCTGTTTATGATTGATATGAGCAATTCCAATCTCAATTTCTAATTTATCACGGTATATATACAAAAAGTGTAGCAGATTCATAGAATCTACTCCACCCGATACAGCTATTAAAACTTTTTTATGTTTGGCAAAATATGCCTTTTTTTGAATTTCTTTAAAAATATTATCGTACATATCACTATTTTAAAATGGCGTAAACATCATTAGCGATATTTGAAATATCGTCATAAGAAGCGTTGTTGGTAAAAATTGACAAGATGAAAGGTTCATCAGCATAAATAATGGCAACGTCATGTTTGTAATCATAGGCATCACCTATTTTATGAGCTACTTGAACGTCAATATCTCTTGAAATACGTGTTGTATCAAAAGCAGTTGATGATAGATAAGAAATAATGTCACCATCTTGATTGTAAATAGCTTCCATTAAGTTAGCTGCTGTCTTAGATGACATATTACGTGCTTTCATATCAATATCTGTTCCTGCTATCGCACTAATTTCTGAATTAAAGTCATCATCATATTGATTAGCAACATAATAACCTAAAATATTAGTTGCCACATTATCAGAATTTTGAGCGACAGCTTTTAACAAATCGTCAATAGCATATTCTTTATTATCAGCGGTTTTGCTAATTTTACCACTACCACTTGGGTCATAGGCTTTAGCAAAACTATTGACAGCATCAACATATTTTAAAGTATCATTTGCTGAAATTGTACCATCTTGAAGTTTTCCCTCAACATAATAAAGTGTAGCCAACTTAGCAATGCTTGCTGAATACATAACAGTATCAGCGTTAATCCCAGCGGTTGTTTGCGTTGATAGCTGCTTAACGTAAATAGAATAATTACTCTTATTATATTTTTGATTAAGAACTTGCTGAACTTTTTCCATACGGTTATCAGTAGCTGACAAATCATCTTCGCTAATCCAGCCTTTACCATCTACTTTATAGTATGTTCCGTGGTAAGTTGTTGCTTTTTGAGTCACTGTCACTTCTGAATACGAAGTCAAATCAGTTTTTACTTCTTTGGTTCCCGTGACATAAGGTGCTTGATAAACTTTAAAACCATCTTCTAGCCAATATTCTTTTGAAATATTTTCTTGGCTAATCACAACATCATCATAAATGAATTGACGACTGGCTTCAATATAACTACCATCCGATAATTCAAAAACTGGAATGGCACTATCATTAATGGTTAAATCAACAATTGATAACGTATCACCAGCTGATAAAGTATCAGATACTGTCGTTAAAGCAGTGTCTTTGTAGGTGTTACTGTCTTGAGCCAAAATAGGATTGGTCGGAATACTATCAAAATAAGTTGTTTCCGCTACTACATTTGATGTCAGTTGATACTTTTCTTCATTTGTTAAGGCAATCGTTTTTTCGGTGCTAACGACAGAAAGAGAAGTCAAGAAAAATGGTATCAGCATTACTGCAAATAGTTTTTTCATTGGCTTCTCCTTTCGTTAGTTTTTAGTTGATTGATAATTTTCTTCTCTGATTTTTTGATTTTCTTTGGCTAATTCTTCCAATTTTTCATCGGAATAAGCCAGAAATTTTTCAATGGTTTCGATTAAATTTTCCATATTATTTTGGTAATAAGTTTGGCAACGGATAGATTGTTTCACCAGAACGTGATAAGTAATATTTAGCGCGAGCATATTTTTCAACATAACTATCATCTTTTAGACGGTCAGCTAGTAGCTTTTCTGCGTCTGTTTCAACGACTAATTTATCATAACTTTTTTGCAGTGAAACAACTTGCTCTTTACGCTCTTGTAAAGTTTGGTAACTTTTAACAAGGTTATAAGTTGGTAAAATAAACAGTAACATGACAACAATCAAAATCCAACCCATAAAACGATTACGTTTGCGGTTTTCTTCTTCGACATAACGTTTTTTGGTGTTTTCATCATTGATATATTGATTGTTCAATTGAACGATATTAGGCTTCTCCATCCGCTTCTATCCTTGTTTCGTTAATGATTTCATACATTCTGGTTGCATCTTCTTTTTTCGTGCTGTCTTTCATTTCTAGAACACGTACTGTTAGCAATTTATTTCCAAAACGAATTTCAATTTCGTCGTTAATTTTTAAATCAGTTGATGATTTGGCTAAGATACCATTGACTTTGATGCGTCCTTTATCTGCAACTTCTTTAGCTACTGGACGACGTTTTATAATACGGGATACTTTTAAATATTTATCGAGTCTCATAATATGTCACCTCGCAATCTTTTCTATTTTATCATTTTTTTAGGAAAATAGCCGACTTAAACGCGTTTGTTAAGATAATGTAATAAAAGAAAGCTAATACCTTCCTATGTAAATTATGAAATGGCTTAAAATAATTTAATAATGAAAAATCAGAGCAGAAATAACTGTACCAGCAAAAAAGATAATAAATGTAATAACTATCACACTAACCACAAACCACAATTCACTTAAAATACTTGTTTTTACACTCTTTTTAGGATTTAAAAAATTTAAACTATCAGCATAGGTCTGAAGTTCTCGATTTTTTAAGATATATAATATTTGAAAAGCTGGATAGGCAACTGGCATAGCCAACAGCCACAGAATCGCAGCCGCCTGTCCTGAATCCAATAAATAACGTGTGGGTACTGCTACCAAGAAATTCCTCCAATAATGAGCCATTTCTTAAACTGCGACTGGTCAACTTGATGTTTCATAATATCAACATCTCCTTTGATTAGATTATCTAAGGAAATGTCAACATAGGTCGCTATCAACAAAAGTGAATTAATATCTGGGTAAGTTTTACCTCGTTCCCAATTAGAAATTGTTTGACGTGAAACATAGAGCTTTTCTGCTAATTCTTATTGGGAGAGATTTTTTTCTTTCTCAATTCAACTAATCTGTATTCAAGTTCCATTTTGACCTCCTTGATAATTCCAGTCTAGACTTTATCAAAAAGTTTACCATAAAATCTCTTTGATATACTAACTTTCTACTGACAAAAGGCTTTGACAACTAGTCCTTTTCAATTTTTCTGGATTTGATTTCAGCTAGCATTTTACCGAAATTCTGAAGTTCTTCTAAAATCTCATAATCTTTTTTATCACGGATATTAAAAGTAATTTCAATTTTACCTTGATTTTCGCCAATACGGGCTTTCAAGTTTGTTTTTGAAAGAGCTTCAAAATAATCTTGTGTCAAGTAATGTTGCAGCGAAGCTTTTTCAAAACGTACTAATAGATTGTTATCTTTACGTTCCACAAGTTCTGTGAAAGCATTGTCCATATAAGCTTTAACCAAGCCAATTTCAAGTAAGTAGGCGACTTGGTCAGGGTATTCGCCAAAACGGTCAATTAACTCATCTTGTAAACTTTGATAATCTTTCTGACTTTCAATTTCACGAATACGTTTGTAAATTTCAATTTTTTGACGTTCATCGTTAATATATTCGCTTGGTAAATAGGCATCAATTTGTAAATTCATCTCCGCATTGCTCTTACGGCGCGCTTGAGATTTGCCTTGTTTCTTAGCGATAGCCTCTTCTAGTAACTGCGAATACATTTCAAAACCAACAGAGTCAATAAAACCACTTTGTGAGGCGCCAAGAATATTTCCTGCACCACGAATGGACAAATCACGCATGGCAATTTTGAAACCAGAACCTAATTCTGTAAAGCCTTTAATGGCATCTAAACGTTTTTCAGAGACCTCTGTCAAAATCTTGTCTGGGTGGTACATGAGGTAGGCGTAAGCAATTCGATTAGAACGCCCAACACGTCCACGAAGTTGATACAAAGTTGACAAGCCCATGTGGTCTGCATTTTCGATAAATAAAGTATTAACATTAGAAATATCAACACCTGTTTCAATGATAGTTGTCGCAACCAGAACATCGTAAACACCGTCAATAAAGTCCATGAGCGTATTTTCAAGTTGAATTTCACTCATCTGACCATGAACAAAACCAATACTTGCTTCAGGAACCAACTCTTGCAATTCTGACACTTTTTGGTCAATGGTGTCCACCCTATTGTAAACATAGAAAACTTGTCCGCCACGGTCAATTTCACGAATGATAGCCTCACGAATCAGACCAGGATTAGTTTCCAAAACGTAAGTTTGAACAGGGTAACGGTTAGTCGGTGGCGTTTCAATAACTGATAGGTCGCGAATTCCCAACATTGATATGTGAAGGGTTCGTGGAATTGGAGTCGCTGTCAAGGTCAATACATCAACTTTAGTCTTAAGCTCTTTTAATTTTTCTTTGTGCTTAACGCCAAAACGTTGCTCCTCATCAATAATAATCAAACCTAAATCAGCAAAATCAACATCTTTAGATAGCAGACGATGAGTACCAATAATGATATCAACTTGACCTTTTTTCAACTTGTCTAGGGTGTCATTTTGTTCTTTTTTGCTACGAAAACGACTAAGCACATCAACTGTAACAGGATAATTTTCAAAACGCTCTGAGAAATTTGTGTAGTGTTGTTGAGCAAGAACAGTTGTTGGCACTAAGACAGCTACTTGTTTATGGTCTTTAACAGCTTTAAAAGCGGCGCGCATCGCAACTTCTGTTTTACCAAAGCCAACATCCCCAACCAATAAGCGATCCATTGGCTTATCTTCTTCCATGTCGTTCTTAATTTCCTTGATAGAGCGAAGTTGGTCCTCTGTTTCTACAAAAGCAAAATCTTCGTCAAATTCCCGCTGCAAATCATCGTCTGGTGAAAAAGCAAAACCTTTTAGCTGACTACGTTCCGCATACAATTTCAACAAATCATCCGCAATGTCCTCAACTTGCTTAGAAACCTTTTGTTTGGTCTTTTGGAAACGACCATCATTTAATTTATTGATTTTAGGTTCCTTGCCATCTGCAGAAACGTATTTTGATAAACTTTCAATTTGCTCTACTGGCAATGAAATTGTTGAAGAGCCTTGATATTGAATGGTCAAATAATCGCGGTGCACACCATGGATTTCAATTGTTTCAATTCCTAAAAATTTACCAATACCATGAACATGGTGAACCACATAATCACCTTTTGACAATTCATTGTAGTCTTTCAAACGTTCGGCATTGCTAATATTTGAACGACGAATACGGCGCTTAATTTTCTTATGGTAAATTTCGTGCTCGGTAATGAGAACAATTTTCTCATCAGCAAAATAAAAGCCATTTGATAAATTGCCAACGACTAGCTGAGCTTGTTGTGCTTGTAAATCATCTGTAGCAACCACAGGTAATTCCAAGCCATATTCATGTAAATTCTCCTGTAAACGTTCTAAACCATGTTCCGAATCTGCTTGAATTAAAACGGTCGCTTTAGATTTTTGATAACGATTAACTTCATCAATCAATAACGGAAATTGATTGAAAAATTCTTGCATTGGATATTGTGTAAAATTATGAAGTTTATCAAATTTAAGATTACCTAATCCTTTATGAAAATTAGAAAAGAACGTTGCTGGCTGATATTGACGTAAGTCTTTATAAATATCAGCGAAGTAAACCAAACTTGACACTGCTTTACCACGTTGTAAATCTTCTGTCAATAAGTTTGCAACTTCCAAATCAAACTTAGCATTGCGGTCAACTAGCTTTTGAAAATCATCAAAAAAGACTGGTGTTCCCTTAGGAATGTAATCAAGTAACGTCCATTCCTTCGCATAAAAGAGTGATAAGAAACGTCTAATATCTTGATGCTTATACTGTTCCTGAGTTGCAGCATAAAGCTCACTTAAATAAGCCTGCTGTTCATCTTTAGCAGTCTCTAAAAACGTCTCAAATGCCTTACTAGCTCTAGCAAAATCTTCTTCCGATAAAATGAGCTCATCAGCTGGGGAAATGGTTACCTGCTCAATATTACTAAGTGATTTTTGGGTTTCTGCATCAAACTGACGAATGCCATCAACTTCATCACCAAAGAACTCTAAACGATAAGGATAGTCAGCGGTCATCTCATAAATATCAACGATATCACCACGCCGACTAAATTCGCCTGGATTACGAACCTGTGATACTTTTTGGTAACCGACATTTGACAGTACCTTTACAACCTTGTCAATGTTGTAATCCTCACCGACAACAAAATTTAGCTGACTTTCAGCATAAATTTCAGGATTTGGTAGTAAAACACGGGCTCCCACTAAACTTGTAATTAAGATACCAGATTGCTTATTATCTTGTAAAAAATTTAAAACTTCTAGGCGTGAGTGTGCCTTATCCATCGAGGCAAAAATAAACTCTGCCGCCGCAACATCATCCGCAAAAAAAGTATAAACCTTGTCCTCACCAATCAAGCTAGATAAATCACTAGCCAATTTTTCAACTTCATTTTGTGTTGAGGTGATGACAACTATTTTTTCCTCATTAGCCTGATAAGCAGAAGCAATGGCAAGAGCTCTGCTAGAACCTGATAAGCCCATAATCAGTTGCCTACCAAGATTAGCCACGTCGCTATGCCATGTTTGAATAATCTTATTTTGGCTAAATAAATCAATAATATTCATAGACTTACCCATTAAATTTTTGCATGGTTTTTACAAAATCTGCTTCCTGTAAATAAAATTGAACAGCTTCATTAACCTTTTCAAGTGTATTAGTAACTGTAATATAATCATCTTGGTCAAATTTTCCAAGAACATGGTCAACTACCGAACGGCCTTGCTTCGGACGTCCAATACCAACTTTAATACGGTCAAATGCCTGCGTTCCAGTGTGTGCAATGATAGATTTTATGCCATTATGCCCACCAGCAGAGCCTTTTTGACGTAGGCGAATACGACCCACTTCCATATCTAAATCATCGTAAATCACCAAGAAATCTTTAATATCAATATTATAATACGTCAACAAAGCATGAATAGCGATACCTGAATTGTTCATAAAAGTGGTTGGTTTGACTAGATAAACTTTTTCTCCGTTGACAAAACAAGAACCAACTTCTGCTTTAAAATTCTTTTCCTCTGAAAATGTGACATTGAAAACCTTAGCAAGGCGATCAATTGCCATAAAACCAATATTATGCCTTGTTTCGTGATATTTACTGCCTGGATTTCCCAGACCAACAATCATTTTTACCATTAATTTTCCTTTCCAATAAATGCCAAAAGGGCTGGAAAAACTTTTTTCCAACCTCGGCAATATTTAATTAATTTTGCTTATACGTTAAAGCGGAATTCCATGATATCACCATCTTGAACCACATAATCTTTCCCTTCTTCACGAAGACGACCTGCTTCTTTGACAGCTTTTTCAGAACCATAATTGATTAAGTCATCGTAAGACATTGTAATCGCACGGATAAACCCACGTTCAAAGTCAGAGTGAATGATACCAGCTGCTTGAGGAGCCTTGATACCGCGTTTAAATGTCCATGCACGAACTTCTTTTTCACCTGCTGTAAAGTAAGTGCCAAGACCGAGCAAGTGATAAGCTGCACGTGTCAATTTATCAACACCAGATTCTGTTAAACCAAGGTCTTCAAGGAATAATGCTTTATCTTCATCATCAAGTTCAGAGATTTCTTCTTCGGCACGCGCTGAGATAACAACAACTTCTGCATTTTCAGTTGCAGCAAATTCACGAATTTGTTTTACGTATTCGATATCGTCTGGATTAGCTACTTTATCTTCATCAACATTTGCAACGTAAAGTACTGGTTTTGTTGTCAAAAGGAACAATTGTTTAACAATTTTTTGTTCTTCTTCTGTAAAGTCAACCGTACGTGCTGATTTTCCATCCTCAAGGACTGGTTTAATTTTTTGAAGAACGCTAAATTCTGCGATAGAATCTTTATCTTTTTGAGTACGTGCCACTTTTTCTACACGCGCATAACGTTTATTAACAGATTCCAAGTCAGCAAGAATCAATTCTAAGTTAATTGTGTCAATATCTGCAAGTGGGTCAACAAAAGCATCCTCACGTCCTTGCTCACGCATAACATTTTCATCATCAAAAGCACGAACAACATGAACGATAGCATCTACTTCACGAATGTTAGCAAGGAATTTATTACCAAGACCTTCACCACGTGAAGCACCTTTTACGATACCCGCAATATCAGTAAATTCAAAGGTTGTTGGAACTGTTTTTTTAGGTGTGATAAGTTCAGTCAATTTTTGTAAACGTTCATCTGGCACTTCTACCATACCAACGTTAGGGTCGATTGTCGCGAAAGGATAGTTAGCAGCTTCCGCACCTGCCTTTGTAATCGCATTAAAAAGAGTTGATTTTCCAACATTTGGTAAACCAACAATACCTGCTGTTAAAGCCATATTTTATAAGTCTCCGTTTAAATTATTCAATCATACCTATTATAGCAGAAAAACTCAGCATTAAACAAGCATTTCTACTATATAGCAAGCGCTATTAGCCATAAAAATTGAGTTAAGTATGATTATTGATTATTTTTAGTTTATGACAAAACTTTCTTTAATTTGCGTTCAAAGTCGTGGCGGCTCATCATGACGATATGGTCGCAGTTTGTGCAACGAATTTTAATATCAGCCCCAATTCGAATGACTTCCCATTCATTGGCTTTTTTTCCAGTAGCTTTTATCCTACAAGCATGGGGCTTTTTCATTTCAACGTGACTTCCAAGTTCGTACATCGTTTCTCCTTTTACAAATAAATATAGCGTTTTTGTGATGATAAAGTAATTTCATTCAATGATACAATTTCACCATCAATTTCAATTAAACTCTCTTTTGGAAAATTAACCGTAACCTGTTTTAACGAACAATGATTTAAGTAAGACGATTTCTCATGTCTTTTAAGAACCAAAGACAACAGTACCGTTAATCGTTGGAAAAAAGTTTCTCCTTTGGCATAAACACACTCCAAATTCTCAGAATGAACAGTCGCTGTTGGCCAAATCATGATACCCCCACCAAAATAAGTATTATTAGCTAGTGAAAAAAAGAAATGATCATTTAATATTAAGTTATCTCCTTCCGAACTTTCCAAACTCACAGAAGCTTGGAGGGGATTTTTTAATAAAAATTGAATAGCGATTGCAACATAAGTCAATTTCCCAAGGTGGCATTTATTAAGCACAGTTTTTAACGTTGAATTAGTAGCTTGATTAACAACCCATGCTGCAAATCCTAAATCTAAGCTATTTAATACTAAACATTCTTGATAACTGTAAACCGTAATTCCTTTAGGTTGATTTGTTAACGAGACTAATAATGTATCTAAGTTCGGTACTATACCAAGAGCACGCGCAAAATCATTACCAGATCCGACAGGATAATAGGCAAATGGAAGATTTGCTGGCAAATGATAGAGAACTTTTGATAATGTCCCATCGCCTCCGACAATCAGAAGCTTATCTTTTTCTGGGTCAAATGTTTTTAGCAGTTTCTCAACTTGATGTAATTCATCGTTTTTATAGCGTGTTAATAAAGTGCAAATATCTGATGTATGATGTTTTTCAATATCACTGATAACTTGTTTTGCCCCATGATTTCCTGCATGGGGATTAGCAATAATATAAAGCGTCATATTAATAGATATTATACCATAAAAAGCGAGAACACCGCATAAACAGTGTTCTCGCTGGAGATTATGAAAAAGAAAAGTTTTAGGATGTTTATAGTGTATAAATTCTTCCTTAAATTTTTCTTAAAGATTTTTAGTTTGTACGAACTGGAGTGATTAATTGAATAAAGTTCTCAGCATCATCACCTGGCATTAAAGTAAATGGACGCACTGGTGAAATAAAGCGAATAACAACTGTTTCACTCTTCAAGGCTTTAAGAGCTTCAATCAGATAAGTTGGGTTAAAGCTGATTGTCAAATCATTGCCTGATTGGTCAATAGTATCCAATTCTTCGTTAACTTTACCGACCTCAGGTGAGTTAACGTGAGCAGAAACGCTATTATTAGCAATTTCAAGTTTAACAGTACCATTTTGTGTTGCATTTGAAATCAAGTGAGCACGTTCCATTGCTGAACGAAGTGCATTGGTATTAAATGTCACTTCTGTTTCAAAAGCATTTGTCAACAAGCGGTCAGTATCTGGATAATTTCCTTCTAAAAGTCGTGTATAGAAGCTAATGTAGTCACTTCTAAAGAGCATTTGGCTATCAGAGAAGAAAACTTCTACCGTTTCAATATCATCTGTAAATACAGCTGCAAATTCACGTAAAGATTTACTTGGAATAACAACGTTGAAATCATTTGAAGTATTTTCCAAAGTTAATTTACGTTGGCTCATACGGTGAGAATCAGTTGCGACTGCTTTAAAGTCTTTGTGGTCACTAAGAACCATGTGAACACCAGTCAAGATTGGACGGCTTTCTTGAAGACTTGCTGCAAAGGCTGTTTCAGCAATGATAGATTTCAATAGTTTTGTTTCCAAAACTAAAGGATTTTCAGTAGCCATTTCTTGAAGACGAGGGTAAAGATCAACATCTTTTCCTTTTAAGGTAATTTCTGATTTACCACTTGTTAGAACAATTTGATGGTGTTCAATTTCTTCAAAATCCAATGTCACATCTGGAAGACTTGAAACGATATTAATAAAGAAGTTTGCTTCTAATAGTACAGCACCAGTTGAAGTAATCAGCAAACCTGCATTTTCATTAGAAGTTGGAATAGTATTTTCGATTGAAATTTGTCCGTTAGAACCAGTTAATGTAATGTTACTATTTTGAACTTCAATTTTAATTGTTGATAAAACAGGAATCGCATTTTTAGTCGAAATAGCTCTCTTGGTTGCATTCAATGCTTGAAGAAAGAAAGATTTATTAATTGAGAATTTAATCATAGGAAAACTCCTTTAGTTATTAAGTATTAAATTAGTAGTAGTAGTAGGTCTTGTTTATACTGTTGATAAGTCCTGAAATCGCACGGGCATCGCGCGAAAAGAGTTGTTAACAACCTGTGGATAAGTTGCTGTGGATTTTATTGGTTATCCACAAAACCTATTTTATCTTATTTTTTATGGTTTCAATTTCAATACGTAAACTGTCATCTTGAGCTAACATATTTTTGATTTTATTATAGGCATGTAAGACTGTTGAATGGTCGCGACCGCCAAATTCTTTCCCGATTTTTGGAAGTGAGTTATCAGTCATTTCACGTGCGAGATACATAGCTACTTGGCGCGCTAAAACAATATCTTGTGTCCGTTTGGTTGCCTTGATTTCTTTAACAGTAACGCCATAGAATTTTCCAACTTGGCTTTGGATTTCATCAATTGGGATGACTGTCATTTTTGGATCGTCTTGCTTACGAGCGCGAATCGCTTCTGCTGCGACATCAACTGTAATGGTTTCAATCTTTTTAATGCTAGCAACTAGGCTAATATCTTTTAAAGCTCCCTCAAGGTCACGAACGTTGGAATCAAATTGTCCTGCTAAATACTCAATGGTATCTTGCGGAAAAATATAATTATATTCTTGCGTTTTATTCGTTAAAATGGCAACACGTGTTTCAAAATCAGGGGGAGTGATATTAATTGTCAAGCCCCATTTGAAGCGCGTGACCAGACGTTGTTCCAGGTTGTCCAGATGGTCAGGTGTACGGTCACTTGTCAGTACAATTTGCTTGTTATTATCATAAAGAGCATTGAAAGTATTGAAAAATTCTTCCTGTGTCCCAGACAATGTTTTCTTAGCTAGGGATTGAATATCATCAATTAGTAAAACATCAAGATTGCGGAATTTTTCCTTTAACTCTTCCATTGTGTCCAAACGGATATGAATAACAAATTCATTGATGAAATTTTCAGCAGTAATATACTTTACACGTGCATTGGGATTATTTTGCAAAACCGCATTACCAATGGCATTGAGCAAGTGAGTTTTTCCCAACCCAGGTCCTCCCCAAATAAAAAGAGGATTGTAAGTTGTTCCTGGAGCGTCTGCAACGGCGTAAGACGCAGAAAATGCCCAACGGTTTTCATCACCTTGTACGAAGTTATCAAAGGTATATTTGGTATTTAAATCAGAATCAACTAGGGGCAAAGTGTTTTTTTGAGTTGTTGGAACAGCTTGTGAAGTGGTCATTATTTCTGTTTGATTGGCTAAATCTTCTTCAAAGACATAGTTGACAACAATTTCAGCATTATAAACCTCAAAACCAGCCGTCAAAATAATTGGTTTAAGATTTTTATCCCAAAACAACTCTTTCATAGGGTCTAAATAAATGGTAGCCGTATTTTGCTCAATTTGAATCAAACGAGCATCTAAAACAAAAAATTCATACGTTGCTTGTTTTAGTTGGCTTTTTGCTAATTCCAGAACCCTACTCCAAAAGATTTGTTCATTTTCAGTCATAGTAGTTTCCTTTTTGTGGATAATTCAATACTCATTCTAACATAAAAAATAAAAGTTTTCCACAATGGTGGAAATAAAAAATCCACACTGTTCACGAAAGTTTTCCACAGGTTGTGGAAAACAAAGAAAGAGTGATAAAACTGGGGATACTCAACTGTAGTTGCTGTGGAAAACTGTGAAAAATAAAAAAAGAAATCAACAAGTTATTTTAGCTTGTTGATAATTCTGTTTAAGTCTTCTTCAGACTGAAAATATAAACTCACATCTCCTTTTGTGCCGGTTTTAGAGATAGTAATTTTAACAGGAAGTCCTAACTGTTTAGTCAATTCTTCTTCTTGATTTCTAATAAAAATATCTTTCTTTTTAGAACGATTTTTTTTCTGTTTAGCAGGTTTTAGTAAACGTTCAAGTTTTCTAACACTAAGGTCTTCTGTTAGAATTTTTTGATACCACTTTTCTTGTTCTCCCGCGTTTTTAAGGGTTAAAAGGACACGCGCGTGCCCTTGAGACAGGTCACCTTTTTCAACGGCATCAGAGAGACTTCTAGGAAGATTAAGTAATCTGAGGCAATTGGTAATGTAAGGGCGAGATTTTCCCATAAACTGTGCTAATTCTTCATGAGTCATTTGATTTTTTTCCAGAAGTTGCTGGTAAGCTTTTGCTTCTTCGATTGGATTTAAATCAGAACGTTGCAGATTTTCGACGATAGCCAGCTGCATGCTCTCCTGATTGGAGATATTTTTTATGATGGCAGGAATTTCGGTTAAACCTGCTATTTTTGAGGCTCTTAGACGTCTTTCACCAGCAATAAGCTCATAACCAAAGACAGTTGATTCTCGGACGATAATCGGCTGAATAAGCCCATTAGCTTTAATAGAACGTGCTAATTCTTCCAGCTCTTCTTGTTTAAATTCTAAACGGGGTTGGTAGGGATTAGGTGAGATATTTTCAATTTTGATTAATGTGAGTGTTTCAGGCATAGGTCTTTTATCCTTAAAAAATGAGGCTGAGGAATGCTCAGCTTCATTTTTATTAGTTATTAGTTTGAGGAAGATAAATCTTGCGTTGTCTTAGTTAATTCAATTGTAGCTGTTTTCTTATCAGTTCCACGGTAGAAGGTTACTTTGACAGAGTCACCAACAGAATGAGTATAAAGAATACTTTGAAGATCTGAAGTAGATGTTACTTCTTTGTCGTCAATAGCTGTGATGACATCGTACTGTTCGAGATTACCTTCAGCAGGCATACCAGATTGAACAGCGGCAACAACGACACCGCTTGTTACACTTGTTGGAATGTTAAGTTGAGCAATTGCATTAGTTGAAAGGTCGCTCAAGTTTATCATTGAAATACCAAGTGCTGGGCGGATAACTTGCCCATTTTCTTCCAATTGGTTAATAATGGATACAACATCGTTAGATGGAATGGCAAATCCCATACCTTCGACAGATTCACCAGAACTTGATGTAGATGAAATCTTACTTGAATTGATACCGATAACTTGTCCTTCAATGTTAATTAAAGCACCACCAGAGTTACCTGGGTTAATTGCTGCATCTGTTTGGATAGCATTTGTTGAGATAGTTTCACCATCATCATTTGTCATGGTTACTGTACGGCTAAGACTTGAGACAATACCTTGTGTTACAGAGTTAGCATATTCAGTACCAAGTGGGCTACCAATAGCGATAGCAGTTTCACCGACAGTCAATTTATCAGAATCGGCAAATTCAGCAACTGTAGATACATTGTCAGAAGAAATTTTAACAACAGCAATATCTGAATAAGTATCTGCTCCGACTAGCTCACCAACAACTTTTGTTCCATTAGCAAGCATGATTTCAATTTGTTCGGCACCATCAATAACGTGATTGTTAGTGACGACATAGGCAGAATCACCATCTTTTTTGTAAATAACCCCAGACCCCTCACTGTAAACAGTCAAATCATCTGTAGAGCTTGAATTGCTACTACTGTCTGAGTCATTGCCAAACATTTGATTGTAGAGGTCACTTGCAGAAGATGACGAGTCTGATTTGTAGTTAATAACAGATACAACCGCGTCTTGAACTTTTTCCACAGCTTTTGTTGTATCGTTAGAGTTAGAATAGCTTACGCTACTTGTTGTTGTTTTTGTACTTGAACCACTGACGTTAGTGATTGAAATACCTGCCATGTTTAGGACGAGTATTGTACCTGCGATACCAGCTATAAAGCCGACTAAAATGACACCCAATGGTTTTAACCAATTTTTGTAATTAAATTTTGGTAACTTTGGTAATTTTGGTAATTTTATTTTTTTCACGTCTCTACCTCCCATTTTTCTTGGATAGCATATAAAAATTGACTTAATTATACCTTAAAAGTAAAAAAAAGAAAAGTAATCCACAACCTGTGGAAAACTTTTTGAAAATGTGAAAAAATCTTGATTCAAAGCTACTAAAAGCCATATTGATGATTTATGAACATGTGGATAATGTGTGAAAAGCTTGTGAATATGTGGTAAAATGGAGCTATGAAAGTAAAAATTATCGCTATTGGAAAATTAAAAGAAAAATATTTAAAAGATGGTATTGCCGAATATGGTAAACGCATGAGTCGTTTTGCAAAATTTGAAATTGTCGAGTTAGCAGACGAAAAAACACCAGATAATGCTAGCGCTGCACAAAATCAGCAAATTATGGAAAAAGAGGGAGAACGCATCTTAGCAAAGATTTCAGAGCGTGATTATGTTATTGTCCTAGCCATCGAGGGAAAACAACTATCTTCTGCAGCTTTTAGTAAAGTCATTGCTGATGCGACATTAAGAGGCTATTCTGATATTGTTTTTGTGATTGGAGGAAGTCTTGGTTTAGCGGATAAAGTCAAAAAACGTGCCAATTTGCGATTGAGTTTTGGTTTATTAACCTTACCTCATCAATTAATGCGTTTAGTTCTATCAGAACAAATTTATCGTGCTTTTATGATTCAACAAGGAAGCCCTTATCACAAGTAATTCTTGTAGTGAAGTAATAAAAGAATAGTAAGGAAGTTAATTTGTCATTTCTTCCTACTATTCTTTTTTGGCTACTTTGTTTCATGTGAAACATTTGTCAAAAATAAAAAAGTCGGCTTTGAGCCGACTTGAGATTTGATCCCAGCAGGATTCGAACCTGCGACCGTTCGCTTAGAAGGCGAATGCTCTATCCAGCTGAGCTATGAGACCATACCAACTTAATCATTTTATCAAAATATTGACTATGCTGTCAACTAAAAATCAATTCATAAAAATAAATCATGATTAGAAAGTAAGTGAGAAATATTGTGAATTTTGACTAATCATTTTTCTCCCACTTGTCAAGTTAAGTGCAACAAAGCATTCATCTGAGTAAGTTAATAGTTCTTATGCTGTTTGAGCTAGTTCAAATCGTTTTTTAGCAGATTGATAGTTGTGTATTCTTCTTAATCTGTTATTAATGGATTGAGTAATGGATTCTAAATTTAGCCTTCATCGTTTTAGTAAATGACAATAAGAAAGTTTCTGATACTTTCTCAAGCTTCAGACTAATAACTCCCTTTCCTGCCTTCAGAGTACCGAATTTGAGCGGTTTCTGCGAAATACTCTTCATAGTAAATTTTCTTTCCATTGACCGGTTTGACAGTCCCACGTTTGAGTTCACGAGAGATGGTGGAGAGATGTCTATCCAAAATTCTCGCAATTTCAGCTGGTTTTAACCTTCTGAGAGAGATAGCTTTTCATTTTCCCACGTTCTACTTCAGAAAGGTGGTGATAGGGCTGTTTTTTAGTAGAGTAGTTAGTGGACATTTTCATTTTTCCTTTATACTTTGTTTACCGACTTTAGTATATAAGACGAATATGTATGTCTTTTTTGTTGTACCTCATTTTACAATGCGGGACCGATAATTTTTGTAAAAAACGTAAAAAATTTAAAAAAACTATAGACAAAGAAAAAATATCTGATATAATAGTATAAGTGTTAAGGAGAAATCCTTAAAGCTTCTGGTCCGTTGGTCAAGGGGTTAAGACACCGCCTTTTCACGGCGGTAACACGGGTTCGAATCCCGTACGGACTATAAACTACTGCCTAGTAGTTTTTTTCTTTATCCGGCATAGCTCAGTTGGTAGTAGCGCATGACTGTTAATCATGATGTCGTAGGTTCGAGTCCTACTGCCGGAGTGATAAGACACCTTCCTAAGTTACTTAGGAATTTTTTAATACCTAAAAATAAAGCAGGCTAAGTTTTAGCCTGCTTTTATCCTTAAATGATACTTTCTTCGTGCAATCATGTAAGCAAGGAAAAGGATGATGCCTAACATGGATAGATAAGCTCCTTCTTTAAAACCATTTGGGATGTAAGTTAACGTTACTTTACCTTCACCAGCTTTTACATCAACTTTCATAAAACCATCTTGCGCTTTTGAAACCTTAAGTTTTTCCCCGTTTTGTGTAGCTGTCCATCCTTTATCATATGGAATGGTGAAGAATAGTGAACTATCTTCGTCTGCTTTATAAGTAGCAGTAACGGTATTTTTATCAGTTGTAACGGTAACGTCTGGATTGTCAATAATCGCCATAGCTTTTTGATAACTTGTTAAATCTAAAGCATAAAAATTAGGTTGATTGAAGGAAACTTGACTATTTTCAGGGAAAGTAAATGTGATGTCAAGCGTTTGTCCTTCTTCAAAGTAACCAAGGTCAAAGAAGCTGTAAGCATTATCGGTTGTGTATTCTCTCGTTTTTCCATTAACTGTAATTTGCACAGATTCACTATTATCATTAGAGAAAGTAATGTTAGGGACACTTACATAAAGTTGAGTATTAGCAGTGACAGTGACTTGATAAGTAGCACTTGTTGTCAACTGACCATCATTTGTAGTGGTGACTCGGTTATTAAGCAAATTAGCACCACCGGTTAGTTGAGAAGCTAAACGTGTGAAGTATTTCTCAGATAATCCTGTCAAGTTATTGATAAAATTAGTTTGGTTGTCAAGTGTGTTGACACTAAAGTCAATATCCTTGTAAATACCATTCGTTAAAATAGCTAGCTGACTAGCATATTGATTTTCATAAAGTGACACACTGCCAGAACCGTCAACATAATCGAAACCAAATTTATCAACACTAGTTTCAGAAAGATTATACTTCACAGCAAATAAACTATCCATCAGCAAGGTATTATTTTGGTAGCGAAGGTTGAGATTAGTCCCTGTTGATTTAAAGCCAAGCCGGTCTAATGTGCTACTAGAGGTCGTGTTTCGGATAGATGAAAATTGAGAGATACCATTGTAATTATATTTCATACTGTCATTGCCAGTTTGAGGTAACAATTCTTCGGTACGATAGAAAGTAGTATTCAGTTCTTGTGTTTCGTTGACAAGTTTGTCAATGTCTGTCAAGTTACGATCATAGCTTTGTCGAGAAGGAAAGACCCACTCGCTATCAAGGGCTGCAATTTGATAATAAGTATTTAATGATATTTCAAAAATTGTAAAGATAAGTGTAAAGCTGACAAAGAGTTTAAATGATAGATACTTATTTACATAACTGATGAGTATAATAGCATAAGCAGCTAAGAAAGCAAAGGTGATAATGACTTGCGAAGGTTCTAAAAAGTCATAATGACTTTGGAACAACGCTGTAACAATAAATCCAAGAGCCAAGGGAATAATCCCAATAAGATATTGCTTGAGTGTTAATTCTTTTAAACGAGATAATGTTTCAGCTGCTAATAGGATGATAAGAATAGAGAATGTCCAAGAATAGCGGTGAAGAAACATATTTGGCGAATGCATACCTTGCCAGATAAGATCTAATGGTTCAAGATAAAAACTAGCGACAATGAGAGCAAGCATTATGCCATAAGCTAAACGAGTTTGCCACCTGATTGATTTAATCGTAAAGAAAATAATAGCTAATATTAATGGGAAAATTCCCACGTAAATCATCGGAATAGAACCAAATTTTGTTGTGTCGTAAGAGCCAACAAAATTCTTAGCAAATAAATCAAAGAACCATGACGCATCTGTAAACCACTCTGTAAACTTAGAAAATTCCTCACCGTGTGTAGATAGGTCTAAGTAAGTTGGTAACAGCATGATGCAGCTAGAGAGACCAGCAGAGATTGATACAACTGTAAAGTCAATAAATTTTCGTAGAATGACTTTCCATTTAAATTCTTTAGTTAATTGAACAAGGAAATAAAGAATTAAAAAGATAACAACCATGTATCCAAAATAATAGTTTTGGATAAAGAGAATCGTTAAACTTAGGTAATAAAGGATGAATTTTTGCTGACCTAATAAGCGATTAATTCCTAAAATGATTAAAGGCAAAAGAATGAATACATCAAGCCACATATTAATTTCAATTTGGCTGATGGCAAAACTCATCAATGCATAAGAAGTCGATAAGATGATGCTGAAAGGTTTCAGCACTTTAGGGTAGAGTTGTCTGAGACTATAAAAACAACTTACCCCCATACAAGCAACTTTCAGTAATGTAAAGATATAAATAGCATCAGGCATGCTCTTTAGACTGAAGAAATAAACGAAAGGTGAGAAGAAGCTTCCTAGATAGTAACTAATAAGAGCATAGAAGTTTAGCCCCAAACCACTCGTAAAGGTGTAAAAAATACTATCTGAACCGTGTAAAATATTTCGTAGATTTTCAGCAAAAATGACATACTGGTGGAAACCGTCACTAGCTAAAATAGTCGTGTCACTATTGAATGAAATATCTTCAGACAATAAGGCGAAAAATAAGATAAGAAATGGCAGAGCAAATGCTGCTAAGTAGTAAAGAGTATTAATGTTTGGTTTTAAAGATTTTAATGTCATAGCTTTAGTAAGACAGGTTGAGATAGCTTATCCCAACCTGTTTCTTTTCTATATATTGTAAAGTTTGTGTAAACGTCAGGAAATTATTAATAAATTAATCTTTCCAGAGTTCTTTAACTTTGGCTTGAACTTCTTCATTTTCAAGAAATTCATCATAAGTTTCATCGATACGGTCAATAACCCCATTTTTTGAGATCACGACAATGTGATTAGCAAGTGTTTGAATAAACTCATGGTCATGACTTGCAAAGATAATAGATTCTTTGAAATCTTTCAGCCCATCATTCAAGCTTGAAATTGATTCCAAGTCTAAGTGGTTTGTTGGATCATCAAGGACAAGAACGTTGGATTTGAGGAGCATCAATTTAGAAAGCATCACGCGCACTTTTTCTCCCCCTGACAATACGCTAACTGATTTGTTAACTTCGTCACCAGAGAAAAGCATGCGTCCAAGGAATCCACGAAGGAATGTGTTATCGTCCTCTTCTTTAGAAGCAAATTGACGAAGCCATTCAAGAATTGATTCACCAGAGGAAAAGTCACGTGAATTATCTTTTGGAAGATAAGAGCGGCTAGTTGTGACCCCCCATTTGATAGTACCTTCGTATTCTATGTCATCCATCAAAGCACGAATAAGAGCTGTTGTTTGAATATCGTTTTGTCCAATGAAAGCTGTTTTATCACCTGGACGTAGGATGAAGCTGATATTATCAAGAACAGTTTCTCCATCAATTTTAACGGATAAATTCTCAACCGTTAAAAGGTCTTTACCAAGTTCGCGTTCTGCTTTGAAGTTGATAAATGGGTATTTACGACTAGAAGGAACAATTTCTTCTAATTCAATTTTATCAAGCATTTTCTTACGAGATGTGGCTTGTTTTGATTTAGAAGCATTGGCAGAGAAACGTGCCACGAATTCTTGTAATTCTTTAATTTTTTCTTCTGCTTTAGCATTGCGGTCTGCTTGTAGGCGAGCAGCAAGCTCAGAAGATTGTTTCCAGAAGTCGTAGTTACCGACGTAAAGTTTGATTTTACCGAAATCAAGGTCAGCCATGTGCGTACATACTTTATTTAAGAAGTGACGGTCATGGGAAACGACAATAACAGTATTTTCAAAGTCAATCAAGAAATCTTCTAACCAAGAAATAGATTGAATATCAAGACCGTTGGTTGGTTCGTCAAGGAGAAGGACGTCAGGTTTACCAAAAAGAGCTTTGGCAAGAAGGACTTTCACTTTATCACCATTGGCTAATTCACTCATGTTTTGGTAATGAAGATCTTCTGGAATGTTTAAGTTTTGAAGTAATTGAGAAGCTTCGCTTTCGGCTTCCCAACCGCCAAGCTCTGCAAATTCGCTTTCTAACTCGGCAGCGCGGACACCATCTTCATCTGAAAAATCAGGTTTCATGTAGATAGCATCTTTTTCTTTCATAATGTTGTAAAGACGTTCATTTCCCATAATAACAACATCAATAGCACGTTCTTCCTCATAGTCAAAGTGATTTTGACGAAGAACTGATAAGCGTTCATTTGGACCAAGGGAAACATGACCTGTTGTTGGTTCAATATCTCCTGCCAAGATTTTTAAAAATGTTGATTTTCCTGCACCATTGGCACCGATTAAACCATAGGTATTTCCAGCTGTAAAGTTGATGTTAACCTCATCAAATAGTTTTCTATCGCTGAAACGTAGTGATACATCAGAAACTGTAAGCAATTTTTCACCTCATAATATTTATCTATAAGCTTCATTGTACATGAAAAAGCCCCAATTTTCAATCAGAGAAAGCGAGGCTTTGCATTACATTGGTAAAATGATGTCTTTTTCGTCAAGTTTATAGTATTTTTTGAGGCTAAATCCACGTCCCATAACTTGTGTAGCAGGCATAACGACGATAAAGGCAGTTTCGTCAATTTTTTGGATATTTTTTTCTAAACGAGGAACTTCTTGACGAGAAACAGTTGTCATTAGCATGGTATGATTTTCACCTGAATAACCACCAGTAACGGGAATTTCAGTGACCCCACGGTCTGCTTTCGTAGAAATATAATGTTTGATTAAATCATTCTTAGGTGAAACAATCATGATATTTCGTGATGAAGTGACCCCAAGTTGCATGCTATTAACGACATAACCAATCGTAATCAATGCAATAATAGAATACATAACTGTGTCAATATCAAAGGCGACAAATCCCATCGCAACACTACAACCATCAACGATTGTCATTGCAACGGCAAGAGGAAGTGGTGTGTATTTATGGAGAATTTGGGTGATAATACCTGTTCCACCTGTTGAAGAATTTCCCCAAAAGACAACCCCTAAACCAAAACCACAAATAATACCTCCAAAAAGCGCAGCTAACAAAGGATTGTCTGTTAAATTTGGCACACCTTCAGTTAGTTTAACAAAAATAGAATAAATCCATGACCCATAAACGGTTTTTACAAATGTCTCTTTCCCTAGGAAAAGCCAGCAAGCTATAAGGAGTGGAAAATTTGAAATCATAACAAAATTCCCAGTATTCCAACCAAATAAAGCTTTCAAACTAACAGCTAAACCAACAACCCCACCAGATGCAATGTGATTCTCTAGGAAAAAACTGTTAAAACCGATAGCAGCAATAAATGCTCCTACTGTAACGAGCCCAAAATCAATTAATTTTTTCTTCATAATAATCCTCTTCTTTATAACAAACGATTCTATTATTGCAAAGAAGAAGATACTCGTCAAGAATTATGTGAGAGAAAGTTGATTACGATGTATAATTCTCATTTTTTAATTTTATTAAAAAGGAATTCCCGAAGAAACTGTATAATTATTCTTTCTAAGAAAGCGAGAATTTCCTAGGAAAATAGCTATTAGCTTGACAAAGTTTCTAGAATTTCATAAAATGAAGAAGATTCAGAAGAGTAATGTAGACGCGTACTTTTAGAGAGCTGATGGTGCTGAAAATCAGTAGTACCCTTGCATGAATGGGCTGATATATATAATGGAAAATAATGTTTGCATTTATCTGTGAACTTTTAATAGTGGTAAGAGATGGTAGAAAATTTTCTATCAATTGAGGTGGTACCGCGTATTGAGAACGCCCTCACGTAGTTTATAGCTACGTGGGGGTGTTTTATTTGAAATTAATTTTGAGGTGATAGAATGGTAAAACCAATTATTTTGACAGGTGACCGTCCAACTGGTAAGTTACACTTAGGACACTATGTCGGTAGTTTAAAAAATCGTGTGTTATTGCAAAATGAAGATAAATACGATATGTTTGTTTTCTTGGCAGATCAACAAGCTTTGACAGACCATGCTAAGGAATCTGAAATTATCAGAGAATCAGTTGGAAATGTAGCATTGGACTACTTATCAGTAGGGCTTGATCCAGCGAAATCTACGATTTTCATTCAAAGTCAGATTCCTGAATTAGCTGAATTAACCATGTACTACATGAACTTGGTATCATTGGCACGTTTGGAACGTAATCCTACTGTAAAAACAGAGATTGCACAAAAAGGATTTGGAAGTTCAATTCCAACAGGATTTTTGGTGTATCCAATCTCTCAAGCTGCGGATATTACAGCTTTTAAAGCGAATTATGTGCCAGTTGGAAATGACCAAAAACCAATGATTGAACAAACACGTGAAATCGTTCGCAGTTTCAATCATACTTATAAAACAGATGTTTTGGTTGAGCCAGAAGGTATTTTTCCTGAAAATGAAGCAGCTGGTCGTTTACCAGGGTTAGATGGTAATGCTAAAATGTCTAAATCTCTTGGAAATGGTATTTATTTGTCTGATGATGCTGATACTGTTCGTAAAAAAGTAATGAGCATGTACACAGACCCTAATCATGTTCGTGTCGAAGATCCAGGACAAATTGAAGGAAATATGGTTTTCCATTATCTTGATATTTTTGGACGTGAAGAAGACCAAGTTGAAATTGCAGCCATGAAAGAACACTATCAACGCGGAGGTCTTGGCGATGTCAAAACAAAGCGTTATTTGCTTGATATTCTTGAACGTGAATTGGCACCAATCCGTGAACGTCGCCTAGAATATGCAAAAGACATGGGTGAAGTATTCCGTATGCTTGAAAAAGGAAGTGAAGCAGCGCGTGAAGTTGCTGGTCAAACACTGTCAGAAGTTAAAGCTGCTATGGGAATTAATTACTTCTAAATTAAAATGAAACTCTAAAGTAACAATTTTTACTTTGGAGTTTTTTATTTTTGTAATTATCATTTAAAATAAATGATAATTACAAAAATATTCAGTCTAATACTGGGTAGAAAATACCATGTTTCTTTAAAAGATAATTTGGAAAAAAATTGAATTTATTTTATTGACAAATGATTCTGGCGTGTTATTATAGTAACAATAAAAAATTAGCTGGGGGGCTAAAAGCCCCTACAAATACATAGAAAAGAGGGTTATTTAATGTCAAATTGGGACACTAAATTTTTGAAAAAAGGTTACACTTTTGATGACGTATTACTTATTCCTGCTGAAAGTCATGTTCTTCCAAATGAAGTTAATATGCAAACAAAACTTGCAAAAAATTTGACATTGAACATTCCTATCGTGACAGCTGCTATGGACACTGTAACTGACAGTAAAATGGCGATTGCAATTGCACGTGCGGGTGGTCTAGGTGTTGTTCATAAAAACATGTCTATTCAAGACCAAGCTGAAGAAATTCGTAAAGTAAAACGCTCAGAAAACGGTGTTATTATTGATCCTTTCTTCTTAACACCAAAACATTCTGTTTCAGAAGCAGAAGAATTGATGCAACGTTATCGTATCAGTGGTGTTCCAATTGTTGAAACTCTTGAAAATCGTGAATTAGTTGGTATCATTACCAACCGTGATATGCGTTTCATTTCAGATTATCACACACCAATCTCTAAACACATGACAAGTGAAAAATTGGTTACAGCTCCTGTTGGAACTGATTTGGAAACTGCTGAACGTATTCTTCATGAACATCGTATTGAAAAACTTCCTCTGGTTGATGAAGCAGGACGTTTGTCAGGTCTTATCACTATCAAAGATATTGAAAAAGTTATTGAATTCCCTAATGCTGCTAAGGACGAATTTGGTCGTCTTTTAGTTGCAGGTGCTGTGGGTGTCACATCAGATACCTTTGAACGTGCTGAAGCACTCTTTGAAGCTGGTGCTGATGCCATTGTTATTGATACTGCACATGGGCATTCAGCAGGTGTTCTTCGTAAAATTGCTGAAATTCGTCAACACTTCCCAGAACGTACATTGATTGCTGGTAATGTCGCTACTGCAGAAGGAGCTCGTGCGCTTTACGAAGCTGGTGTTGATGTTGTTAAAGTCGGAATTGGTCCTGGTTCAATCTGTACAACACGTGTCGTAGCAGGCGTTGGTGTTCCTCAAATTACAGCTATTTATGATGCGGCAGCTGTTGCACGTGAATATGGCAAAACAATTATTGCTGATGGTGGTATCAAATATTCAGGTGATATTGTTAAAGCCTTAGCAGCAGGTGGTAATGCTGTAATGCTTGGTTCTATGTTTGCTGGTACAGATGAAGCACCAGGTGAAACTGAAATTTACCAAGGTCGTAAATTTAAAACATACCGTGGTATGGGATCAATTGCAGCTATGAAAAAAGGATCAAGCGATCGTTACTTCCAAGGCTCAGTCAATGAAGCTAACAAACTTGTTCCAGAAGGAATTGAGGGGCGTGTAGCTTACAAAGGTGCTGCAGCTGATATCGTCTTTCAAATGCTTGGTGGTATTCGCGCTGGTATGGGATATGTTGGAGCTGAGGATATTTTAGCACTGCACGAAAAAGCTCAATTTGTTGAGATGTCAGGCGCTGGTTTAATTGAAAGCCACCCGCACGATGTTCAAATCACAAATGAAGCACCAAACTATTCCGTACATTAATTTCTAAAATATTTAATTAAGAAAATCTCTGATAGTGCTTATGCTTGTCAGGGATTTTTTGATAGCCTTTACAAAGTGATAGTAATTGTGGTAGAATATAAAGCTGTGTTCGTTTTAAAAATGAAAATTTCTTTTATTTTTCTGAAAAACGTTTTCACACAAAATAAACGATTATTTTTATATTTACAATATTGTAAATACTGTTTACTTAATTGTAAAAATATTGTAAAGGAGAAAAAATGCAAGGTATTTTATATGCATTGATTCCCATGGTTGCGTGGGGAAGTATTGGTTTTGTCAGCAATAAAATTGGTGGTAAACCAGATCAACAAACATTAGGAATGACTATTGGAGCACTTTTATTTGCTTTTGTTGTTTGGCTATTTGTCCAACCCGAAATGTCAGTATCACTCTGGGGATTTGGAATTATTGGTGGTATGCTTTGGTCTATGGGGCAAAATGGTCAATTCCGTGCTATGCAATACATGGGTGTTTCTGTGGGGAATCCATTATCAAGTGGTGCTCAATTAGTTTTCGGTAGTTTAATTGGAGCTATCGTCTTTGGTGAGTGGAGTAAACCTGTTCAGTATACTCTTGGTATTATTGCTTTACTTTTGCTTGTCATTGGTTTTTATTTTACAAGTAGACAAGATGCTGAAAAAGTTGAAACGAGTGAATTGACCGATTTTGGGAAAGGTTTCCGTGCTTTAACTTATTCTACTGTTGGTTACCTTTCTTACACAATCTTATTCAACAACATCATGAAATTTGATGCGTTGGCAGTTATCTTCCCAATGGCTGTTGGCATGGTTATTGGTGCAATGATGTTCATGAAATTCAACGTTAAATTTGAAACAGTTGTTATCAAAAATGCTATCGTTGGTTTGATGTGGGGTGTTGGTAATATCTTCATGCTATTAGCTGCTGCTAAAGCTGGTTTAGCTATTGCTTTTAGCTTCTCACAATTAGGTGTTGTTATTTCTATCATGGGTGGTATTCTTTTCCTTGGTGAAACAAAAACACGTAAAGAAACACGTTGGTTGGCAATTGGTATTGCTTGTTTTGTTCTTGGTGCTGTTTTACTAGGAATTGTCAAGTCTTATTAATCGTTGACAATGTTGTCAACTTATCTGTAAACATAACAAAAAGCTGGCAAACGCCAGCTTTTTAATTTTCTTGAATGTTACCTTGATTAACTGTAAAGATTTTTAAGTCGTCCGGAAGCTGCGATAGGTGGTCGAGACTCGTTGTTGTAATGAAGGTTTGAACGTTTTTATCAATAATCATTTTTAAGAGTTCGGTTTGTCTGTAATTATCAAGCTCGCTCATGACATCATCTAAAAGCAAAATAGGATAATCACCAGTTACTGTTCTTATTAACTCAATTTCAGCCATTTTTAGTGATAAGATTAAGCTACGGTGCTGACCTTGGCTGCCAAAATTTGCTGGCATATCATTGATGAAAAATTCCAAATCATCGCGGTGAGGACCAACACTTGTATTTTTTTTGAAAATATCACGCTGATGATTTTTCTGTAAAGCTTTTAAGAAGTTTGGCTTAATGCCATCCTTTTCTTGGAAGGAAACAGATGACAGATAATGGATACTAAGATGTTCAATGCCGTTTGAAATGGCATAATGATAGCGGTCGGCTTCTTTTTCTAAATTAGAAATGAAATCTAAACGATGTTCCATGACACGGCTACCAAAATCAGCTAATTGCTCATCAAGCACAGCTAAAAAATCAGTATCAACTTTTTCAGCCGTTTTAAGATAAGTATTACGCTGTTTTAGCACGTGGTTATAATTAGACAAATCAGCTAAATAAATCGGCTTTATTTGCCCTAAATCAATGTCAATAAATTTTCGACGAAGGCTTGGAGCGCCTTTGATGAGTTGTAAATCTTCAGGTGCAAAAAGAACAACGGTCATTACACCAATATAGTCTGATAACTTAGCTTGTTTTAGATGATTAACTTTTGTAACACGTCCCTTACTTGAAAGACTAATATCTAAAGGAACAGTACCACTTGAACGTTGTAAAATACCAGAAACCAGAAGTTCTTTGGCATCAAAATGAATCAACTCTTTGTCTGTTCGTGTGCGGTGGCTGCGGGTAAGAGAAAGGAAATAAATTGCTTCTAAGAAATTTGTCTTTCCTTGAGCGTTTTTTCCGATGAAAACATTAAGTCCAGGAGAAAATTCAAGCTCACTAGTCAGATAGTTACGATAATTTTTTAACGTTATTTTTTGAATCCACATGCTTAAGTTCCTGGGAAACGAACGGGTTTACGTTCATTTGTTTGTTTTGTTTTTCCTTGATTTTGTTTTTTAACTTTTTTATTTTTCTGATTGAGCTCTTTGACAATGGCAGCGACACGTTCTTTTTCAGCAATTGCTTCTAGGTGCTCTTGTTTTTCAGCTGATGTTGGTTCGACAATCTGAATCTCAACATTTTCTTCGGGAATGGTGATGGTATCGCCGATACGAATTTTTTTGCCACGACGTTTTTCATCTTGACCATTAAAAAGAACAGTTGTTTCTGCTAAATACCCTTTTATAGCCCCACCACTTTGGATAATACCAAGTTCTTTTAGTAATGCTTGTAATGTGATATAGTCATCAAATAATTTGTATTCCATTGTTTTCTCCATTTTATAATTCAAGTAATTATAACATATTTGTGAACCAAAGTCCTATAAACATTGATTTAATAATGTTTGTGAGGTGTCTTTACCACGCCGTTTTTGAATTTACTCCCCTTTTTGTGGACTTTTACAAATTTTGGAGAGCTTTTTCATAATAGAAAACAGCTTCTTTTTCTTTCTCTTTTGATAGATGACTGTATATGTCTAATGTCATTGTGATATTTGCGTGTCCTAGTCGGTGTTGTAGTTCTTTATAACTGATACCAGCATTTAGCAATAAACTAGCGTGTGTGTGTCTGAAAGCGTGAAACGTAAATCTTGGTATGTTACACGCTTTTAAGTGAGTTTTTAAAGCATGTTGGCGATTGCCTATTTGCATGTAAGTTTGTGTGGGTGTCGCAAATACAACACTAGGAGCAGTAGCGCCAACTTCTACAAATATTTGACGTTGTCTGTTCCTGTACTGTTTGAGCATGAGAATAGTTTTGTTATCTATGCTGATAATTCTGTTCCCAGCTTTGCTTTTAACAGTACTCACAGCGTTAGAGATATGACTGTAGTTCTTGTTTATGCTAACCGTTCCATTTTTTAAATCAATATCAGACCATTCTAGCGCTACCACCTCACCAAAACGGCAACCAGTAGCAAGTAAGAGATGATATAAAATATTGTCGTAATAATCTTTGTATTGATAGGGAGCTATCTTATCCATGTAATCCATAAATATTTTTAGATTATCATTAGGGATATACTTGACCTTTGTTTTTGCTTTTGGTTTACGTGGGAGGATAACCTCACGCGCAGGATTGTAGTCTATTAATTGCATAGTAACAGCATATTGTAAAATCCGTTTATGAACCGATACTACAGCAGAGAAATTTACTAGCTTTTTAGCTAGCTTATTCACCCAGTCTTGAATAACAACTATGCTAATATTTTCTAATGGCATAGCCCCAAAGCTTGGCAGTATATGGATAGTTAGATAACTCTTTACAACGTCTACTGTTTGAGGTTTAACCGTCATTTGATAATTTTCCAACCATAAATCAGCAAGTTCCTTATAATTCCTAATATTTGTTGCTTTAAATACCGTTGCCCCATTAGCTTTAAAATCGCTTTGGGCTTGCTGGGCTTTAGCTTTAACCTCTTTTTTCGTTCGCCCTGTTATAGTCGTTTTAACTTTCTTTCCTGTAATGCTATCTACTCCCAAATAAACATTTGAGCGGTACACTTTAGTACCGTCTTTTTTAATAACTTCTTTGATATTCATGATAAACCTTTCTACAGCAGGCAAGCCATTATTAAAAAGATTTTAGGTTTATATGAATTGTTGGGAAATGTTGGGATAGCCGTAGTCTTAAATTGTGATAGCAGGTTAGAAATACTAGAAAATACGAGAAAATCCTAGTATATGACGTAACAAAACGGTACTCCATATTAGAAAATGTTAGAAAATATCAGTGTAAATTCTATATAGATTTGAGTGTAGTAGAAAGTAGTATTAGTTACCTCACGCGCTTTTCTTCTTGAATTTTTTGTAGATAGTTCTTATGATACTGACAATCAGAGAAATAGCGAATATCCAAGACCAGATTGTTTGTGTCATGGTAGCTAATGTTTTACCTAAGATAAACTGAAAACTAATATCTAAGGCAATCAAAGCAAAGAATAATTGATAGGTAAAGTCAAAAATCTCTTTTAGTACAGGTTTTAAGTTTTTCATTGATGACCTCCCAATATAAAAAAAAACATGAATTTTTGAGCTATTAAAAAAAGCGATAACCGTTGCTATTATGGCATTTGTGAGCGTATGACTATAAAACCACTAATGCTTTTTAAGGTGTTAGAATTGTTGGAAAATGTGAGTATATAAGCTTAAGAATGTAGTGAAAAGTAGTAGATTGCTGACCTATGTAATATCTAGAACAGGTTAGAAATCATAGAAAATCATAGTGTAGAAATAGCGAAATATTGAAATAAGGATACTACGGAGATTATCCGTAGCAAGGAACAGAATAATATTCCGCCCCTAAATTAGAGGGGGAAAGTTCCCTCTGTAACTACACTTGCATAGTTAAGCTCAAAATTGAGCGCTACTGTAAGCCAAAATGTTGGCAAATGTTGGCGCGTGGGTTAGTGAAGTCTAATGGAGTTAACTCTCATTATCAGTTTTATATGAATTATCGTTCTGATAATTCTGACTCGCTGAGGAACTAATTTTACCACCAGATAAACTCACTTTTCGCTTAAATAGCTCATCGTTAAAATCGATTAACCAAGACATAACGCGTTCTATCTCCCAATTATATGAACCAGGTTTTATTATCCCACTTTCCATCATATAGTTTCGTAGTCTATCCAATACCCTGTTAGCAAGCATAGAATCTGTCATCATCTTATCTACCAGTTTTATGTCGTTTATTTTTTCAATTGCATTTAACATAGAATAATCGGTTGTAAAAGGTTGATTTGGTTCTAAACCTTTATTAAGTTCTATATAGTCGCTAACAGCTTTTCGAGTATTTTTATCTGAAATATCCTCTAGTCTTATTTGATTTGTCATAACTTTTGTAGTAAGTTCCATGACATCATCTACCGTAGCATACCCCAACAAATATCCAACAGATACACCGAAAAAGTCAGCAAGTTTTTCTGCCTTATCTGTTTTTATTTGACTTTCGCCGTTTTCCCAATATATCAGTGTTCGTTTTGATACTTCAGCAATATCGGCTAACTTTTTCTGAGTTAAGCCTTTTTCTTTTCTCAATTCCTTTATTCTATTCATGGTAAAAACCACCTTTCATGATTGATTATATCACACTAGAAAAAGAAAACAAAACAAAATTGCAAAATATTTGCATTCACCCATTGACTTTGCAGATAACTTGCACTATAATCGTTTTTGTAAAATAATCGTGCAAAAAAATTGCACAACCCAACACCTTTTAAAATCTATTTAAGGGGAATCAAAGAAAAGGAGAAGACAAAATGCTACTTACAAAAGAACACGCTGAAAAAGTCCGCATGAAACGTGGACGGCTTGACCTTTCCAAAGCTGAAACGGCTAAACGTTTAGGAATTGTGCCAAATACGCTGAAAAAGGTTGAAACTGGGGACTATGATGCACCTAAAGAAATTTACCGCCGTGTTATGGATTGGCTACTAGAAGACTAGAAGAGGAGCAGGCAAGCAATGAGGAGGAACCACAGCAAACTATTGCTAGACCTCACGCGCAACGGTATGTCAATGTATCAAATAGCCGAACAAATCGGCGTACATTTTACAACCATTTATGAATGGCGCAGGGGTCATCACAAGCCCAATGAACAGAATAGGGCAAAGCTAAACAAATTTTATAAAGAATATTGGGAGGAACAAGAAGAAATGAATACACAAGCACAAACCACTAATGAAAATGAAACAGTAGTATATCTTGATAGTCGCCTAGTGGCTGAAATGGCAGACAAGAAGCATAAAGATTTGTTGCGAGATATTAAACAATATAGCCTTGGATAATCTCACGCGCCACAATCAATTCTAAGCCTCACAGATAGCTTGTAGAATAGCCTACAGCAACCGCAAAGACTTTCCGAGGGTAATTGTACCAGACCAATGTTTAGGTTTAATTTAACGCCTGTAGAACGTGTCTAGGAGCAAAAGAAAAGCCACTCCAAAATGGAGTAGCTTTCAAACTAAAGTGGATTAATGCAATAAGTATATTTATATTATACCAAACCAAAAATAAGAAAGCTACCCAAAAAGGTAGCCATCAGAAAGTGTGATACATGAACGAATTTAGTTTATCAGTATCTAAAAAAGTTATCAAAAGATTATCAAGAACAACTATATTATACCACAGCCAAACTAAAAAAAGCACCTTTTGGGTGCTAGTTCCTTGCCTGCTGAACTCGTAAAATGTTGTAAACTTACTTTTTTACTCCCCTTTTTTTCGTTGTGTTTTTGCTTTCCATTGTCCCCCAACGGTTTTCAGCATCGTTTTTACTCCCCCTAGTTACTGTAAACTATGCATTACAGTAAAGTAAAGATATTGAATTAATAACGTTTTTAGTGTCTGGTGTCAATCACTTTCAACCATTTTGTAAACTTTATATAATTTTTTGAAATTTGGGGCATAAAAATTTACTCCCCCTTTTGTGGACTTTTGAAAGAAATGTAAAAAAATCGGTGTAAACTTGTTTTTAAAAAAACACTTTATTATCAAGGGTTAAGAGGTGTAAAGCAATCTATGAAAAATCAGAATAATAATTCAAGTAATTATAACATAAACGTGGTATAATTTTAGCTAATAATGTGTTTTTTAGTAAGGAATTTGCAATGAAATTAGTTGAGGGTGTTGAATTACATCTTATCAAAAGTGAAAAATTTAAAATGAATCACCTAACTTTTCGCTTTTCTGGTGATTTTAGTCAAAAGACGGTTGCACGACGTGTTTTAGTCGCGCAAATTTTAGCGACAGCCAATGCGGAATATCCAACAGCTCAGCGTTTTAGAGAGCGTTTAGCTAGTCTTTATGGTGCAACGTTGTCAACCAAAGTGTCAACCAAGGGACTAGTCCATATCGTTGACATTGAGTTGGCTTTTATAAAAAATCAATTTGTAATGACAGATGAAAATCTGTTGGAAGAAATGATTGATTTTCTTTACCAAAATTTATTTTCTCCACTTGTGACGGTTGAGCAGTATCAATCTAAACTTTTTAATATCGAGCAGACCAATTTGATTAATTATTTGAACGCTGATAAAGACGATAATTTTTATAGCAGTGAGTTGGGGCTTAGGAAACTTTTTTATGAAGATTCTGCTTTTCAAACTTCAAAATATGGAACAGCTGAATTAGTAGCTACTGAAAATTCTTACACGGCTTTTCAGGAATTTCAGAAAATGTTGCGGGAAGACCGTTTAGACATCTTTTTATTAGGTGAGTTTGATGATTATCGTATGCTACAGTTGTTTAATCGTTTTCCATTTGAAGAACGTCATAAAGATTTAATATTTGACTACCAACAAGAATTCACAAATGTTATTAGACAACAATTTGAAACAAAAGATGTTAATCAATCAGTTTTACAGCTAGGCTATCATTTTCCAATACGTTATCAAGATGAAGAATACTTTACACTACTAGTCTTTAATGGGCTGTTTGGAGGTTTTGCTCATTCTCGTCTGTTTACAGAATTACGTGAGAAAGAAGGCTTGGCATATACCATAGGAAGTCAATTCGATATTTACACAGGTTTACTGAATGTTTACGCTGGAATTGATAAGAAAAACCGAAATAAAACACTTCAATTAATCAATAAACAATTTTCGGATATTAAGATGGGGCGCTTCTCTGAATCACTTTTAAAACAAACGAAAAAAATGTTGAAGGTTAATTTAAAATTGGCTTGTGATTCCCCAAGAGTAATCATTGAACGTGACTACAATCATCAGTATCTTACAGGTGATTTTAGTGTTGATAAGATGATTGACAAAATTGACAATGTTAGTAAAGAAGATGTTTTAAGATTCACAAGAAAAGTAAAATTACAGGCGCTTTATTTTTTGGAGGGAAAATAAATGACGGAATTAAAGGAGCAAATTTTTTCGGAAATAAATGAAAAAATTTACTCGGCTGAGTTAGAAAATGGATTGAAAATTTTTTTGATTCCAAAACAAGATTTTCAAGAAAGTTGTGGAATGATGATTGTAAATTTTGGCTCTCTTGACACAAAGTTTACATATGATGGACAGCCCAAAGAATACAACGAGGGGATTGCTCATTTTTTAGAGCATAAATTGTTTGAATTGGAAGATGGTCAGGATGTTGCGGAGCTATTTACTAATGCGGGAGCAAATAGTAATGCCTTTACAACATTTGACAAGACTTGCTACTATTTTTCTGCGGTTGACAACCTAGAAGAAAATGTGACACTTCTTCAGCAGTTTATATCAGAAACCTCCTTTACAGAAGCCTCTATTACGCGTGAAAAAGATATTATTGATCAAGAAATTGACATGTATCAAGATGATGCAGACTACCGTCTCTATCAAGGAATTCTTGAAAATTTATATCCTAACACTGCCCTTGCTCAAGATATTGCTGGCACGCAAGAAAGTATTGAAAATATTTCGGTGGCAGATTTAAAAGAGAATCACAGTATTTTCTACTCTCCACAGGAAATGACATTGTTGCTTGTTGGAAATTTCGATAAGGACTTGCTATTTAATCAAATCAAAAAAGAGCAAAAAGAAAAGGCAAGTAAAAAACACGTTGTTAAGCGACAAGGTTTGGTGTATGAGCAGGTAGTGCCGAAAAAGAATATTCAAATGGATGTCACTCAACCTAAATTGGCAATTGGTTATAGAGGAGCACAGTTGCCCAAGGGAACTTCAAGTTTACGTCAAGAATTGGCGTTGCGATTATTCTTTACCATGTTGCTTGGCTGGACATCAAAACGTTATCAGCAGCTTTATGAAAGTGGACAGATTGATGACTCTTTTGATTTTGAAATTGAAGTTTGTCCAGATTTTCAGTTTTTGATTATTTCTTTAGATACTTTGGAACCAATTGCGATGGCAAATAATATCTGTCAATATTTGAATAAAGTATCCCAATCAAGCAATTTGGATGACTTATCAGAAGAACACTTTGAAATTGTCAAAAAGGAACTGTATGGAGATTTCTTCAAAAGTTTAGATTCTATTGATAACTTATCAGCACAATTTATTAATCATTTATCAGCAAATGAAACTTATTTAGATGTTCCAAAAATATTAGCAACGTTGGGTTTTGCAGAAGTCTTGAAAATCGGTAATGATTTTTTAGCACATGCTGATGCAACAGAATTCACAATCTTACCAAAATAAATCGAAATACTTTCTAAAATTTGCTATAATAGACTTGATTACATTTTATTAAAGGAAACCCGCATGAGAGAACAAACGATTGGTGAGATTTTAAGAGAAGCTCGGGTGGCAAAACACCTGACATTAGAAGATGTTGAAGAAAAAGCAGCGATTCCTTCGCCACATCTTTTGGCTTTGGAGCTTGAACAATTTAAATTAATCCCTAAGGATAAGGTTGAAACTTACCTACAACAATATGGCGAAGCTGTTGAGCTTGACACTGCTGATTTGTTGGAAAAATATCATGAGCAAGAAGTTGGTTCATCAGATGAGGAGCAAGAAGAGCATGTAGTAGAATCTACTACTAATATTGAGAGCATTGTGAAAACACCACAAGATGAAACAATTAGCATTGCAAAATCAGTTAGCGATGATAGTATCATTATTGGTTCACGCTCAAGCCGCTACAAAGGAAAGGAAAAAACAAATTCTTATCTTCCGATTGTGATGCTTTGTTTGGTAGCCTTGGGAATTTTAGCTTTTGTTTCTTTCGTGACTTGGAATCAATTACAAAGTGATAGCAAGAATGCAAGTACAAGCTACTCCGTTGTTCATAGTAGTAGTGCAACAACGACAGACTCAACATCCTCAGAAAGTGCCTCTTCAACAAGTGAGTCATCATCTTCTAAGGAAGATACTTCTTTGAAAATGTCCACTGAAGGAAGTGGTAACAGCTTGACGGTAAATTTGTCAAATGTGACAGATAGTTTAACTGTTGAAATTAGCTTATCTGGTGCAAACAGTAGTTGGGTATCTGTGACAAATTCAGAATCTAATGACTCTGGGACGCTTCTTTCATCAACTGGAACAACAAGTTACACTGCAGTGCTTCCTTCTGGAACAACAAGTTCTTTAATTACTTTGGGGGTTACTGAAGGTGTGACAGTAACCATTGATGGACAAGAAGTTGATACTTCTGCATTAACAAGTACAGCACTAAGTTATATTACAATTAATATTCAGTAGGTAGAAAAATGAAAATCGATTTTACAAAAAAAGAAAACATTCCTAATTTATTAACATTAGGACGTATCGTGATGATTCCGCTCTTCATTCTCATCCTTTGTTTCTGGAAGAGTTCGACAGGACATGTTGTTGCTGCAATTGTTTTTGCATTGGCAAGCATTACAGACTATTTAGATGGTTATCTTGCAAGAAAGTGGAAAGTTGTTACTAACTTTGGTAAATTCGCTGACCCATTAGCTGATAAAATGTTGGTAATGACAGCATTTATTATGCTTGTTGAATTAAAAATGGTTCCTGCTTGGATTGCTGCTATCATTATTTGTCGTGAATTAGCTGTTACAGGACTTCGTCTTTTACTTGTTGAAAATGGTGGAACAGTCTTAGCAGCTGCTATGCCTGGAAAAATCAAAACATTTACACAAATGTTTTCAATTATTTTCTTACTATGCCACCTTTCAATCATTGGTACACTCTTGCTTTATGTAGCATTGATTTTTACTGCTTATTCAGGATATGATTACTTTAAGGGGGCAGGATTCCTTTTTAAGGATACATTTAAATGACATTGAATAGCATTGACGTTAAACATTTAAAATTCAAATATGATGACAATCAGGATAATTACACCTTGGATGACTTATCGTTTCACGTGAAACAAAGTGAATGGTTGTCTATTATTGGGCACAATGGTTCAGGAAAATCAACAACAGTTCGTTTGATTGATGGGCTATTAGCCGCTGAATCAGGTGATATTTTTGTTGAAAACGAACTTTTAACGGAAGACAATGTATGGAACATTCGTCAGAAGATTGGAATGGTTTTTCAGAATCCGGATAATCAATTCGTTGGAGCAACTGTTGAAGATGATGTCGCCTTTGGACTTGAAAATAAAGGAATTCCTCTTGAGGAAATGCAGTCACGTGTTAAAGAGGCACTTCAATTGGTTGGAATGTCTGACTTTGCTGACCGTGAGCCGTCACGTCTTTCTGGTGGACAAAAACAACGTGTTGCGATTGCTGGAGCAATTGCTATGCGTCCCAATATTATTATTTTGGATGAGGCAACAAGTATGCTGGATCCAGAGGGACGTTTAGAATTAATTCAGACGATAAAAGAGATTCGTGATCAGTATAATATGACGGTTATTTCTATCACTCATGACCTAGATGAAGTTGCGTTGAGTGACCGTGTGTTAGTTATGAAAAGAGGAAAAGTTGAGTCCAGCTCAACACCGCGAGAACTCTTTGCTAGAGGAGAAGAATTATTGACGTTAGGACTAGATATTCCTTTTTCAGCCAATCTTATCTCTACTTTAAAAAATAAAGGGTTTGAATTTACAGCGAATTATCTTACGGAAAAGGAATTAGAAGATCAGTTATGGGAATTACTCTTGAAAGCGTAAACTATACTTATCAAGCGGGGACACCTTTTGAAGGGCGTGCCCTTTTTGACATTAATCTTAGTATTAAAGAGGGGTCTTATACTGCTTTTATCGGACATACTGGATCAGGTAAGTCAACGATTATGCAGCTGTTAAACGGGCTTAATGTGCCTACGGAGGGCGCCGTTATCGTAGATGATATAAAAATTACAGCTGACTCTAAAAATAAAGACATCAAACCTGTGCGTAAAAAAGTAGGACTTGTTTTTCAATTTCCTGAAAGCCAACTTTTTGAGGAGACTGTTCTTAAAGATGTCGCTTTTGGTCCACAAAATTTTGGTGTTTCCATAGAAGAAGCTAAACAACTAGCGCGTGAAAAACTAGCTATGGTTGGCATTAGTGAGGAATTTTTTGAAAAAAATCCATTTGAATTATCAGGTGGTCAAATGCGCCGTGTTGCGATTGCTGGTATTTTAGCCATGGAACCAGAGGTGCTAGTCTTAGATGAGCCAACAGCAGGCTTAGACCCTAAAGGACGTCGTGAGCTTATGAGTTTATTTAAGGAATTGAATCAAAATGGTATGACGATCGTTTTAGTAACTCACTTGATGGATGATGTTGCTAACTATGCAGATTATGTCAATGTCCTTGAAAGTGGAAAATTAGTTCGTTCTGGTTATCCTAAAGAGGTTTTTCAGGATGTTGATTTTCTTGAAAGCAAACAGCTTGGTGTGCCTAAAATCACCAAATTTGCTCAGCAGCTTGTCAAACGTGGTTTACAGCTAGAAAGTTTACCAATTACTATAGAAGAATTTGCAGAGGTGGTGAAACATGGATAAATTAATACTCGGACGTTATGTTCCAGGAAAATCTTTGATTCATCACCTAGATCCACGTAGCAAACTTTTAGCAATGATTTTGTACATTGTTATTGTTTTCTGGGCTAATAATGTGGTGACAAACATTATTATGGTTGCATTTACCTTGATAGTTGTTTTGCTATCAAAGATTAAGTTGAGCTTTTTCTTAAAAGGTGTTCGGCCAATGATTGGTATTATTTTATTCACGACTTTGTTTCAAATGTTTTTTACACAAGGTGGTCAAACCTATTTTCAATTTGCTTTTCTTAAAATAACAAGCTACGGTTTTAGCCAAGCAGTTTTGATTTTTATGCGTTTTGTATTAATCATCTTCTTTTCAACGTTGCTGACTTTGACAACAACACCGTTAAGCCTTGCAGACGCTGTAGAATCGCTTCTAAAGCCATTTGTTCGTTTTAAGGTGCCTGCACATGAAATTGGTTTAATGCTCTCACTAAGCCTGCGATTTGTTCCTACGTTGATGGATGACACGACACGTATTATGAAGGCACAGCGAGCGCGTGGTGTGGATTTTGGGGAAGGAAATCTGATTCAAAAGGTAAAATCAATCATTCCAATTCTTATTCCACTTTTTGCATCGAGTTTTAAACGAGCAGATGCTCTTGCTCTTGCTATGGAAGCACGTGGCTACCAAGGTGGAGATGGACGAACTAAGTACCGAGTTTTGCAATGGCACCTAAAAGATACTTTGGTTTTAATAGTGTTAGTTATTTTAGGAATTTTGCTATTTTGGCTTAAGAAAAGCTAAAGCCCACTATTTGTATGCGCTTTCTTTATGTTAACACAATCTATTTGTAATAATTTTAATAAAAGACTAAAGTTCAGGTAACATTAACCTTGTATTATATATCCTATACTAATTTGTAAAAAGGAGCATATAATGCAAAAAAATACTTTAAAAAGTAAATCGAAAGCTATTAAGTTAGGAGTTGCTAGCGCAGCTTTTGCAGCAGCACTGATTGCCCCAGCAGTTGCTAATGCAGATTCTTACACAGTTAAATCAGGTGATACTCTTTCTGAAATTGCCTCAACTTACAATACGACAGTTGAACAATTATCAGCCTTAAACGGTATCTCTAACGTTGACTTCATTACTGTTGGTCAAATCTTAGAATTGGATTCAACAGCTTCAATAACAGAAACTACAACTTCAGCAGCTACTACTGATGATTCATCATCAGCAACATCTGCCGCTGAAAGTACAGATACAACTACTACAAGTTATTCATCAAACTTGAGCTCATCAGATGCAGCTGCTAAAGAAACAATCGCACAACGCGAATCAAGTGGTAGCTACACAGCTCAAAATGGTCAATACTACGGACGTTACCAATTAACGATTTCTTACTTGAATGGTGACTTATCAGCTGAAAACCAAGAACGTGTTGCAGATGCATACGTTGCAAGCCGTTATGGTTCGTGGTCAGCTGCCCTTGCCTTCTGGAATGCAAATGGTTGGTATTAAGATTTTAGATAATTAGTTAAAAAGATTTGAGAGTTTCTCTCAAATCTTTTTTTGTTTGCTCAAAATGGCTTTAAAACAGTATTTTTTAGGAAGATTGGGGTAAGTTTCAATGTTTTTGTAACATTTTTAACATATTTTCAATCTCCGAGTAACAATTAAATTATATGATAGAAAAAGGAGTTCTAGAGAGGTATATAGTTTATATTTATGTATAGTAGGATTGCTAAAGCAAAACAAAGAAAAATAAGAAATATTATCGTTAGTGTGCTCGGAGCAACTTTGAGCTTGGCTATGATTATTTTACTTATTCCTAAAATAGAATTATTCTCAGATACGTTTACAACACGTGCTGAGGCAGAAGTTGTAAAAGCAACATCTACAAGTTTTTCTTCGACTTTAAACGAAACATCAATAAGCACGATATCATCTGAATCTAGTTCGGTAGAAGTCAGTGAAGTGTCTGAAGAACCTGCTATCGAAGAAGTTTATACAGAATCAGAAGAGCCGGTTGGTGAAGAGACAACTGTTACAGAGTCAGCTGTTTATATGACAGATTCAGAAGTAGCTGATACAACAACATCAAATGGAAATACTGCTGGTACTGTCGGTACAGCAGCTGCAGCGCAAATGGCAGCGGCAACAGGTGTTCCTCAATCAACTTGGGAAGCAATTATTGCACGCGAATCTAACGGTGATCCAAATGTGACAAATGCTTCTGGGGCATCAGGGTTATTCCAAACAATGCCTGGTTGGGGATCAACAGCAACTGTTCAAGATCAGATTACAGCTGCTATAAACGCCTATAATGCTCAAGGCTTATCTGCTTGGGGTTATTAAGCTAAATAAAAAAGAAAGCACTAATCATCTTATAGTGATGATAGTGCTTTTTTAATGTCCTGTGGATGATGACAGATTATTTCAGCACCATATTCTTGTAAACTTTCAGCAGAACCAAAGCCCCAAGTAATACCAAGCCTTCTAACACCTGTTTTCTGACCACCAATCATATCAAATTTTGTATCACCGATGATGACAGCTTCGGCTGCTTTGATTCCTTGTTCTGTAAGACAAGTGTTAATCACATCTGCTTTGTGAAAATGTTCAGGAGTTGAACCATAAACTTGCTTAAAGTTTGAAATGACACCAAGCTCGGTTAACATTAGTCTTGCCATTGGTTCATGTTTACTTGTTGTGACATAGAGAGAGTAGCCTGACTTATTTAATTCTTTTAGTAGGTCGGAAATACCAGCATAAAGCGAAACTTGATGAACACCTTTAGCGTTGTAGTATTCTCTAAAAGTTTTTATTGCATGGTCAATATCGGCTTTCTCAGTGAAATAATTAGCAAAGGTAACTTCTAAGGGTGGACCGATGAATGTTGACAATTGCTTGTCAGTCTGTAAAGGTAACTGTAATCTTTCAAAAGCGTAATTAAATGCTGCTTTGATTCCTGGACTGGAATTTACCAAGGTTCCGTCGAGGTCAAACAAGATAGATTTCATATTTACTCTCCTGTAAAATAGTGTCAAGTTTCATTGACGATTTTGTCAATATCGAATGTTTTGCTACTATAGTATTAAAATACTAAATGCTTAGCAAACTATTCTCCAAAAATTTGAGTTTGTAATCGTCGTCCTGTTGGTGTGGCAGCTAAGCCACCTTCGGCAGTTTCACGAAAGGCAGTTGGCAGACTTGCTCCAACTTGATACATAGCATCAACAACTTCGTCAACTGGAATCTGAGATTCAATGCCAGCAAGTGCCATGTCAGCAGCCACAAGTGCAAAACTTGAACCAAGAGCATTACGTTTAACACATGGGACTTCAACAAGCCCTGCAACAGGGTCACAGATAAGCCCAAGCATATTTTTGATAACAAAAGCAACTGCTTGGCTGGCTTGGAAAGCAGAGCCACCAGCAGCCTTAACCAAAGCTGCGGCACTCATTGCAGAAGCAGAGCCAACTTCAGCTTGACAGCCACCTTCAGCGCCAGAGATTGAAGCATTATTTCCAATAACGAGTCCAAAAGCACCAGCAGTGAATAAAAAGTTCAACTGTTCTTCTTCAGAAAGTTTTAATTTGTCAATAGCAGTTGTCAGAACGGCAGGTAAACAACCAGCAGAGCCAGCTGTTGGTGTAGCACAAACAAGTCCCATTTTGGCATTCAGTTCATTGACAGCAATGGCATTGCGGACAGCGGTCAAGATAGTGGTATCTGACAAAGTCTTACCCGATTTAAGGTAGGTGTCCATTTTGACGGCGTCTCCACCAGTTAGACCACTAATTGATTTACTAGGTGTTAGTCCGTCAGTAACAGAATTTTTCATGACTTGAAGGTTTTTCGTCATGATGTGAATGATTTCGTCACGGCTACGTCCACTTAATTCCATTTCGGTGGCAATCATCAGTTCAGCAATATTACCGTTAAAATCTTTATCGGCTTGCTCAACCAATTCTTTAATAGAATAAAACATTCTTTTCCTTTCTAATCAAAGAAATTAACATTGTGCAAATGTGGAATTTGTTGAATCTGTTCAACAGCTTTGTGACAATCACGAGAGTCAACTTCGATAATCATGATTGCTTTTTCACCAGCACGTTCACGAGTTACATTCATTTGGGCGATATTGATATTATGTTCAGACAGAATATCTGTTACTTTAGCAATCATTCCAGGAATGTCTTGGTGAACAATAATTAAAGTTGGTGTATTCATTTTCAGCGATACAGAGAAACCATTTAGTTCAGTTACCTCAATATTTCCTCCGCCGATTGATACGCCAGTAATACTCATGCTTTTGTCACCTTTTTCAACGGTAATTTTAGCGGTGTTTGGATGTGGAGCGTTACTATCTTTAAGAATATCCCAATAAATGCGAACCCCTTTCTGGTGAGCGATTTCTAATGAATTTTTGATGTCAGGATTGTCAGTATCCATACCAAGGATACCTGCAACGAGGGCTTTGTCAGTTCCATGGCCACGGTAAGTCTTAGCAAATGAATTGTACAAATGAAAGGTTACGGAATCGGGAATTTCTCCGAAAATAGAGTTAACAATTTTTCCAATACGAACAGCCCCAGCCGTATGGCTACTAGACGGACCAATCATCACGGGACCGATGATGTCGAATACGGATTGGAATTTTAGATTTTTCATATCTACTCCTTTAAGAATCTATGCTTACTTATTATAACAGAGGAAGGCAAAAGGGTAAATGAGAAAAAGCATTAGAATTAAGTGTAAAAGACTTACATAAATAAAATTTCGTGTTATAATAGTTTTCGCGTGGTTTCATGCATTCAAAATCGACCTTCAAATCGATTTTTGAAAAACTAGGCCCTTCAAGCCTATGTTCGAAAAAAATATCTTGATGGGAGGATTATCATGTCAGATAATTCAAAAACACGTGTTGTTGTCGGTATGAGTGGCGGCGTTGATTCGTCTGTAACGGCTCTCCTTTTGAAAGAGCAAGGTTATGACGTTATCGGTGTCTTTATGAAAAACTGGGATGACACAGACGAATTCGGTGTTTGTACAGCAACCGAAGATTATAAAGATGTGGCAGCTGTTGCTGACCAAATCGGTATTCCTTATTACTCTGTCAATTTTGAAAAAGAGTATTGGGACCGCGTTTTCGAATATTTCCTAGCGGAATATCGTGCAGGACGCACACCAAATCCAGACGTTATGTGTAACAAGGAAATCAAGTTTAAAGCTTTCCTTGATTATGCCATGACGCTTGGAGCTGATTATGTAGCAACTGGACATTATGCGCAAGTTTCTCGTGACGCAGACGGTACTGTTCATATGTTACGTGGAGCAGATAATAATAAAGACCAAACTTACTTCTTGAGTCAATTATCACAAGAACAATTGCAAAAAGTAATGTTTCCACTTGGGCATTTAGAAAAACCAGAAGTGCGTAAAATTGCAGAACGTGCAGGTCTTGCGACAGCTAAGAAAAAAGATTCAACAGGAATTTGCTTCATCGGTGAAAAGAATTTTAAAGAATTCCTTAGTCAATATTTACCAGCACAAAAAGGTCGTATGATGACTGTTGATGGTCGTGATATGGGTGAACATGCTGGATTGATGTATTATACAATCGGTCAACGTGGCGGTCTTGGTATCGGTGGACAACAAGGTGGTGACAATCAACCTTGGTTTGTTGTCGGAAAAGATTTGTCAAAAAATATTCTTTACGTTGGTCAAGGTTTCTATCATGAGTCACTAATGTCAACTAGCCTTGACGCCTCAAGTATTCACTTTACACGTGATATGCCTGAAGAATTTACAATGGAAGTTACAGCAAAATTCCGTTACCGTCAACCAGACTCTAAAGTTACAATACATGTCAAGGGTGACAAAGCAGAAGTTGTCTTTGCTGAACCACAACGTGCCATTACACCAGGTCAAGCCGTTGTTTTCTATGATGGTAAAGAATGCCTAGGTGGCGGAATCATTGATATGGCTTATAAAAATGGAGTCGCTTGTCAATATATCTAGTTGACAAAGTTGTAAAGATAAGTTGACGGGCTTGGCTTATCTATATAATCAACTATTGCTCGAAAAATTATCGGCAATTAAATTGACATTTTAACTTAATTTGATACAATAATCGTAACAATAATCATGATGGTCAAAGCTCATGAGAATTGTGCGTCTTTGCCGCACAATTTTCGAGGGTTTTGGCTGTTTTTTGTGCAGTTAAGGAGTTTTAAATGGATTTTAGAACTAGAATTGGTGAGCAGAGCTTTGGTGTTAGAGCATCAGCCTTAATTATTAAAGATGAAAAAATATATTTAGCAAAATCTCCTAAAAATGAATATTATTTGTTAGGCGGAGCAATCTTAGTAAATGAATTAACTGAAGATGCCATAATACGCGAAATGAAAGAAGAACTTAATATCGATATTGAAGTTAAACAGTTGGCTTTTGTTGTTGAAAATCAGTTTTCTTTGGATCTCACAAAACATCATCAAATTGAATTTCTTTACTTAGTGAACCCACTTTCTGACCTTAATAAAGAGATATATGAGGGAGGTCAGAAGCGTATGTGTGAGTGGATTTCGTTTGAAGAACTCAGTAAGATTAACCTAAATCCAAGCTTTTTAAAAATTACCCTAAAAAACTGGGATGGTCAAGTCAAACATTTTGTAAATAAGAATAAGGAGAAATAAAATGACACACGAATTTGCTGAAAATTATGATGTAATTGTTGTTGGTGCTGGGCATGCTGGTGTTGAAGCTAGTTTGGCTGCGGCTCGTATGGGTTGTAAAACGATGCTGGCAACAATTAATTTGGAAATGTTGTCCTTTATGCCATGTAACCCTGCAATTGGGGGTTCTGCCAAAGGGATTGTTGTTCGCGAAATTGACGCTCTCGGTGGTGAAATGGGTAAAAACATTGACAAGACTTACATTCAAATGAAAATGCTCAATACTGGTAAAGGTCCTGCGGTCCGTGCTCTTCGTGCGCAAGCAGATAAGGCTCTTTACTCTCGTACAATGAAGCATACGGTTGAGCAACAAGAAAATTTGACATTGCGTCAGTCAATGATTGAAGAAGTTTTAGTCGAAGATGGTAAAGTTGTCGGTGTTCGCACAGCTACTAATCAGAAATTTTCAGCTAAAGCAGTTGTTATCACAACAGGAACAGCCCTTCGTGGCGAAATTATCCTAGGTGAGCTTAAATATTCTTCTGGTCCAAATAACAGCTTGGCTTCTATCGGACTTGCAGATAATTTGAAAGAATTAGGTCTTGAAATTGGTCGTTTCAAAACAGGAACACCACCACGTATCAAAGCAAGTTCTATCAATTACGATGAAACAGAGATTCAACCAGGTGATGAAAAACCAAATCATTTTTCATTCATGTCCAATGATGAAGATTACCTCAAAGACCAAATTCCTTGCTGGTTGACTTATACGAACCAAACAAGCCATGATATTATCAATAAAAATCTTTACCGTGCACCAATGTTTTCAGGGATTGTCAAAGGGGTAGGACCTCGTTATTGTCCATCTATCGAAGATAAAGTTGTGCGCTTTGCGGATAAAGAACGTCATCAACTTTTCCTAGAACCAGAAGGTCGTGAAACAGAAGAAGTTTACATTCAAGGGTTGTCAACAAGTCTTCCTGAAGATGTTCAAAAAGAATTGATTCATTCTATTAAAGGGCTTGAAAATGCCGAAATGATGCGTACAGGATATGCAATTGAGTATGATATCGTTTTGCCACACCAATTGCGTGCAACGCTTGAAACGAAGAAAATTTCAGGTCTCTTTACGGCTGGTCAAACCAATGGTACGTCAGGTTACGAAGAAGCTGCTGGTCAAGGAATTGTTGCTGGTATCAATGCTGCTTTGAAAGTTCAAGGCAAGCCAGAAATGATTCTTAAACGTAGTGATGCTTACATCGGTGTTATGATTGATGACTTGGTAACGAAAGGAACGTTGGAACCTTATCGTCTGTTGACAAGTCGTGCGGAATATCGTTTGATTTTGCGTCATGATAATGCTGATATGCGTTTGACTGAGATTGGTCACCGTGTCGGTTTGGTTGATGATGAACGTTATCAACGTTTCTTGAATCGTAAACGTCAGTTTGACAATGAATTGACAAGATTGTCAACTCTTAAAATCAAGCCAGTTAAAGAAACTAATGCACGTATTGAAGCACTTGGTTTCAAACCATTGACAGATGCTTTGACAGCAAAAGAATTCATGCGTCGTCCTGAAATCAATTATGACATTGCGACAAGCTTTGTTGGTCCTGCTGAAGAAAAACTTGACAGCAAAGTGGTTGAACTTTTGGAAACTGAAATCAAATATGAAGGTTATATCAACAAAGCCCTTGATCAAGTAGCCAAAATGAAACGTATGGAAGAAAAACGTATTCCTGCTAATATTGACTGGGATGATATTGATTCTATCGCAACAGAAGCACGTCAAAAATTCAAGAAAATTAACCCAGAAACAATCGGTCAAGCAAGCCGTATTTCAGGTGTTAACCCAGCAGATATTTCTATTTTGATGGTTTACCTAGAAGGCAAGCAAAAACATCATAGAAAAGCGAATGATTAAGTCATCAAATTGTAATCTTTAAACCAATGACAGCTCTATCAAATAGGGCTGTTTTATGGTATAATTATAAGCTAAGAGGTTAACCAATGAAAAGATTTCGATTTGCAACTATTCACTTAGTCATGATAGGCTTGATTTTATTCGGGATTTTGGCTATTTGTGTCAGACTTTTTCAGACGGAGTCAGCTACTTTAGCTGCAATCTTTTTGGCGCTGTCTTTGCTTGTTGCATTGCTTTATTATCAAAAAGAAACATATGAGTTATCAGAACTTGAACAAATTGAATTACTAAACGACCAAACAGAAGTTAGTTTGAAAAGTTTATTAGAACAGATGCCTGTTGGTGTTGTTCAATTTGAGCAATCTACAAATGAAGTTGAGTGGTTTAATCCATATGCTGAACTTATCTTCACTAGTGAAGAAGGAGAATTTGAGGATGAACTCATCCAAAAAATTATTGGCAATAAGCGTGAAGGAGATGCCAGCCAAACTTTTGAGTTAAACGGTAATAAATACTCGTCTTATATTGATTCATCTTCAGGGATTTTTTATTTCTTTGATACATCAATGGGAAATCGTCAATTAGGCGATGCTGCGCTTTTGCGACCAGTTATCGGGATTATCTCAATTGATAATTATGATGATGTGACAGATGATTTATCTGATGCGGAAGTTTCTCAAATCAATAGTTTTATTGCTAATTTCATCTCGAATTTCACGAAGTCTAACAATATTTTTTATCGTCGTGTGGATATGGACCGTTTTTACTTTTTCACAGACTATGCTGTTTTAAGTAGTCTAATTGACGATAAGTTTACAGTACTAGAAGCTTTTCGCAAGCAGGCTAAAGAAGGAAGTGAGTTACCGCTGACTTTGAGTATGGGGGTTGCTTATGGTGATGATAATCATCAGCAAATTGGGCAAGTAGCTCTCCAAAACTTGAATACGGCACTTGTGCGTGGTGGTGACCAAGTTGTTATTTGTGAAAATGATGAACATAAGAAACCATTGTATTTTGGTGGTGGGTCAGTATCTACCGTTAAACGTACCCGTACGCGTACCCGTGCGATGATGACTGCTATTTCAGACCATATAAAAAATGTGGACAGAGTATTTGTTGTCGGACATCGTAATCTCGATATGGATGCTCTTGGTTCAGCGATTGGGATGCAGTTCTTTGCAAGTAATATCATTGAGGATGCTTATGCGGTTTACAATCCAGATGAAATGAGCCATGATATTGCAAGAGCAGTCAGAAGATTACAAGAAGATGGAAAAACGAATCTAATTTCAGTCAACAAAGCTTTACAACTAGTGACAAGCCAATCACTGTTGATAATGGTTGATCATTCTAAGGTTGATTTAACGTTATCGCAGGAACTTTACAACATGTTTACAGATGTCATTGTTGTTGATCATCATCGTCGTGACAATAATTTCCCAGAAAAAGCCATATTAACATTTATTGAAAGTGGAGCAAGTAGCGCTAGTGAATTAGTAACCGAATTAATTCAATTCCAAAACGCAGGCAAACGCTTAAGTAAAATTCAAGCTAGTATTCTAATGGCAGGGATTATGTTGGACACGAAGAATTTTTCGGCTAGCGTTACAAGTCGAACATTTGATGTTGCAAGTTATCTTAGATCTCAAGGAAGTGATAGCATTGAAATTCAAAACATTTCTCAAACAGATTTTGAGGAATATCGATTGGTTAATGAACTTATTCTTAAAGGGCGTAAACTTTATGACAACATTATCATTGCTAGTGGTGGTGATAATGTTGTTTACAGTAAAGTAGTTGCCAGTAAAGCTGCAGATACCATGTTATCTTTAGCTGGCATTGAAGCAACGTTTGTTATTGTTCAAGTTGCTCCTAATAAAGTAGCTATTTCGGCACGTAGCCGCAGTAAAATCAATGTTCAACGCATAATGGAAGAACTTGGTGGCGGTGGGCATTTTACCCTAGCAGCTTGTCAATTATCAGATATAACTGTTAGTCAAGCCGAACACTTATTATTTGAAATAATTGAAAATGATTTAAGAGAAAATATGGAGGTAGAGTGATGAAAGTTATTTTTCTAGCAGATGTTAAGGGTAAAGGGAAAAAAGGTGAGATCAAAGAAGTCCCGACAGGTTATGCCCAAAACTTTTTAATTAAGAAAAATTTAGCTAAAGAGGCGACTAATCAAGCTATTGGTGAATTAAAAGGTAAACAAAAATCAGAAGAAAAAGCACAAGCTGAAATTTTAGCAGAAGCTCAAGCGCTTAAAGCAGAGCTTGAGAAAGAAGTCACAGTTGTTAAGTTTACCGAAAAAGTTGGACCTGATGGACGTACATTTGGTTCAATTACAGCTAAGAAAATTGCTGAAGAATTGGCTAAACAGTTTGGTTTAAAAATCAACAAACGTTCTATCGAGTTAAATCATCCAATTCGTGCAATTGGTTCTGTCGAAGTCCCTGTTAAGTTACATAAGGAAGTAATTGCTGAAATTAAATTAAGCATTAAGGAAGCATAGTCCTACGTTTAGAGGTTATTAGGGGAGGTGAGGAATTTGGCAGAGGAGCCAGAATTGAGAGTTCAGCCACAAGATTTATTAGCAGAACAGTCTATCTTAGGTTCGATTTTTATCTCGCCAGATAAGCTTATTACTGTCCGTGAATACATTAGCCCAGATGATTTCTATAAATATTCTCATAGAGTTATTTTTAAGGCAATGATTACGCTTAGCGATCGTAATGAGGCTATTGATGCCACAACAGTTAGAACAATTCTTGATGACCAAGGAGATTTGCAAAACATTGGTGGCTTGTCTTACATTGTAGAACTCGTCAATAGCGTTCCTACAAGTGCCAATGCAGAGTATTATGCTAAAATTGTCGCCGAAAAGGCGATGTTGCGTAATATCATCTCTAGGTTGACAGAGACTGTAAACCTTGCATATGAAGGTTCTACGGATTCTGAAGACGTTATTGCAGGAGCAGAAAAAGCCCTTGTTGAGATTAATGAACGTAGCAATCGTAGTGGTTTTCGTAAGATTTCAGATGTTTTGAAGGTCAACTATGAAAATTTGGAAATTCGTTCGCGTCAGACAAGCGACGTTACTGGATTGCCAACAGGCTTTCGTGATTTGGATAAGATTACAACAGGTTTACACCCTGACCAACTGATTATTCTTGCTGCTCGTCCAGCCGTCGGGAAAACTGCTTTTGTTTTGAACATTGCGCAAAACGTTGGGACTAAACAAAATAAACCAGTCGCTATTTTCTCCCTGGAAATGGGTGCTGAAAGTTTGGTTGACCGTATGTTGGCTGCTGAGGGAATGGTTGATTCTCACCACCTTCGAACAGGTCAATTGACTGACCAAGAATGGAACAACATTACCATTGCCCAAGGTGCTCTGGCAGAAGCGCCAATTTATATTGATGATACACCAGGGATTAAAATCACTGAAATTCGTGCACGAGCACGTAAGCTGTCTCAAGAAGTTGAGGGGGGGCTTGGGTTGATTGTCATTGACTATTTACAGTTGATTACAGGAACACGTCCAGAGAATCGACAACAAGAGGTTTCTGATATTTCACGTCAATTGAAGATTTTGGCAAAAGAGCTGAAAGTCCCTGTTATCGCACTTAGTCAGTTGTCTCGCGGTGTTGAACAACGTCAAGATAAACGTCCTGTGTTGTCAGATATTCGTGAATCAGGTTCTATTGAGCAAGATGCGGATATCGTTGCGTTCTTGTATCGTGATGATTATTATCGTCGTGAGGGTGAAGAAAATGATGACGCTATTGAAGACAATACTATCGAAGTTATCTTGGAAAAGAACCGTTCAGGAGCGCGTGGTACAGTGAAATTAATTTTCCAAAAAGAATACAATAAATTTTCTAGCATAGCGCAGTTTGAAGAGCGTTGATAAATATAAAATACTTTATTAAGGAGCACAGTAGAAGATGAGTGATGCATTTGCAGATGTAGCAAAAATGAAAAAAATCAAAGAAGATATTAAAGCCCACGAAGGTCAACTTGTTGAATTGACACTTGAAAATGGTCGTAAACGTGAAAAAAATAAAGTTGGTCGTTTAACGGAAGTTTACCCTTCGTTATTTATCGTTGAATACAATGAAAATTCTGATGTTCCAGGAGCAATCAACAATTCTTATGTTGAATCATACACTTATTCAGATATTTTAACTGAAAAAACATTGATTCGCTATTTTGATTAATCCTTGATTAGAATTATCAGTAATAGTAGATAAAAAGGCTTTACAACGCCTTTTTTTTATGTTAAACTAAACTTTGTGTGAAATAATAGCAGGAGAGTATGAAGCTCGTCAACAGTTGGCTCTTCTACAGTTTTTCTTCTTGTAGAAAAGCTCCTAGAAGTCGGAAAAGTAATCTTGGCTGTTTAGATGAAAGTCAACTGCACGAATCAGGATTCTCTAATTTGTTATTTCCTACAAAATTTTTATTTTATAGGAGGACATTTTTAATGTCACGTTATACAGGTCCATCATGGAAACAATCACGTCGCCTTGGCTTGTCTCTTACAGGTACAGGTAAAGAATTAGCACGTCGTAACTACGTGCCAGGTCAACACGGTCCTAACAACCGTAGCAAACTTTCTGAATATGGTTTGCAATTGGCCGAAAAACAAAAACTTCGTTTCACTTACGGTGTAGGTGAAAAACAATTCCGTAACTTGTTCGTACAAGCTACTAAAATTAAAGGTGGAACTCTTGGTTTCAACTTTATGGTTCTTTTGGAACGTCGTCTTGACAACGTTGTTTACCGTTTAGGTCTTGCAACTACTCGTCGTCAAGCTCGTCAATTCGTTAACCACGGTCACATCCTTGTTGACGGTAAGCGTGTTGATATCCCTTCATACCGTGTAACTCCTGGTCAAGTTATCTCAGTTCGCGAAAAATCAGCTAAAGTACCTGCTATCCTTGAAGCTGTTGAAGCTACTCTTGGACGTCCAGCATTCGTATCATTCGATACTGAAAAACTTGAAGGTTCATTGACTCGTCTTCCAGAACGCGACGAAATCAACCCAGAAATCAACGAAGCACTTGTCGTTGAATACTACAACAAAATGCTTTAATTCTCAGTTGATTGAAGTATTTAAAACCATGGTTTTTACCGTGGTTTTTTTATAAATAGAAAAAGTCGCCAAGGGGCGACTGTAGGAATGGATGATTATAGTGACAGTGGTAAAAGTTTTAAAATGAGGTTAGTCATTTGGCGAGGAGATTCTTTTTTACCATTAGCTATCCAAGATTGGCAGAGACCAAAGAAGGCGTAGGCAAAGTAGATACTACTGTATTCTTTTTCGACAGGGGAAAGTTCTTCACGCCCAAAACGATTTTGAAAATCAGTGTTGATAAAGATGCGCACCTTATTAACAATAAAAGCTTGGAATTCTCGCGTGCCGTTCGCTGAAATCAAAGCAGATAGCAATTGCTCACGTTTTAAAAATTCAAAAATCTCTAAAAACGCTTGTTTTTTATTGCCTTCGTGTTTTTCAAAAATATATTCAACTTGATTGAAAAGGGTCCGTTGACAGGAATCAATCAATTCAAATTTATCCTTATAATGTGTGTAGAAGCTTGAACGGCTAATGCCAGCTTCTTTAGAAATTTTGATGGTGGTAATGTCGTCAAAACTCTCTGTCTTTAAAAGGGTGACCATAGCTTCTTGAATGGCTTTTTTGGTGTTAGCTCTGCGATTATCATTTGTCATAATAAAAATCTTTTGAACACTCTTAGACAGAGTGTCCAAAAATTCCTTCTTTTGTCTTGAAATTATTTTATATCTCTGTATAATATATTTTATCATAATTTTTGAACACTGTGTCCAAATTAGGAGAAAATATGTTAGAAGAATTAAAAGCACTTATAAAAAGCCCAAAACTTTGGGTAACAATGATTGGTGTTGCTCTTGTTCCAGCACTTTATAACTTATCTTTTTTGGGGTCTATGTGGGACCCGTACGGAAATGTTGATGATTTGCCAGTAGCAGTTGTCAATCAAGATAAGTCATCAACTTTAAATGACCAAACGCTATCAATCGGTGATGATATGCTGGACAGCATGTCTAAAAATAAAGCCTTAGATTATCACTTTGTTAGCGCAGAAAAAGCAGAAGAGGGTCTGGAAAATGGTGATTACTATATGGTTATCACATTGCCAGAGGATTTATCTGAAAAGGCAGCTAGCCTTTTGACAGATGACCCTGAAAAATTAACAATTAATTATCAAACAACAGCTGGACGTAGCTTTGTTGCTTCTAAAATGAGCGAATCTGCGATGACCAAGCTTAAAGATACTGTTTCTGAAAATATCACAGAAACTTATACAAAAGCTGTATTCAAGAGCATGTCTAGTTTACAAGATGGTTTACAAGAAGCAAGCGACGGTGGCAATGAGTTGCTCTCAGGAAGTCAACAGCTTGAATCTGGCAGTCAAACCATTACAGATAACCTCAACACAGCAGCATCAGGCAGCCAAACTTTAGCAGACGGAACAGCGACACTTTCAAGCGGCTTGACAACTTATACAAACGGCGTGTCAAGTTTGGCGAGTGGCTCAACAACTTTATCAACTGGATTAGCTACTTATGTTGCTGGAGTTAACACATTATCAAGTGGTTTAAATGAATTAAATGCTAACTCACAAAAATTAGTAGATGGCGTAAATAAACTCCAAACAGAAAGTTCTGCTGGTCTTACAGAGCTAATAACAGGAGCCACTAAACTAAATGATGCTTTACAAACTATCCAAACACAATTGAATAGTACAACTTTACCAGATATTTCAAAAGTACAAGAAGCAATTAGCGATTTAACTAAACTTGATGAGAAATTATCTACTATGAGCACAGCAATTTCTTCTATTACTAGTTCTGATTTAGCAGCTGTACAAGCAACATCAGCTTATAAAAATTTAAGTTCCGATAAACAAGCTGAAATCGACTCGGCTATCACAACTGGTGGAGGAGCTCAAACCGTACAACAATTAACTGCTCAGATTGAGGAAACTCAAAAGCAAATCAGTCAATTGACAAATCTTTCAACACAGTTATCAACTCTTTCAACGCTTCTTACTAACCTTGCTAATTTGCAAGCAGGAATTTCACAAGCAAGTACAGGTAGCCAACAATTAGTTGGTGGTTTAACGCAGTTAAAAACAGGCTTAGAAGACGAAAATGAAGGAATTCCATATCTAGCTTCAGGTTTACAACAATATACTTCAGGTGTTGCACAAGCTGCGGATGGAGCAAATCAATTAGTTGCTAATAACAATCAGTTAACCAGCGGAGCTTCCCAAATATCTTCTGGTGCTAATCAATTGGCTGCTAGCAATAGTCAGTTGACCAGCGGAGCTTCTCAATTGCAATCTGGTGCGGAAACATTAGCTTCTGGTTCAAGTCAGTTAGCTTCTGGTAGTGATACGTTGACAAGTGGCTTGACAACCTTGACAAGTGGTATTTCAACATTGACATCATCACTTTCAGAGGCAAGTAACCAATTATCACTCGTTTCTGTAACAAATAAGAATGCTAAATTGGTTTCTAACCCTGTATCAACAAAAGAAACAGATAATGATAGCGTGAAAGTAAATGGTATTGGTATGGCACCTTACATGATTGCAGTATCACTTATGGTAGTTGCCCTTTCAACGAACGTTATCTTTGCAAGCTCATTGTCAGGACGTCCTGTGAAAAATCGTTTTGAATGGGCAAAACAAAAACTCTTTATTAATGGATTGATTTCAACGGTTGGTTCATTAGTATTGTATGGTGCTATTCAATTCCTTGGATTTGAAGCTAACTACGAATGGAGAACAATTTTCCTTATCATCTTAGGTGGTTGGACGTTAATGGCTCTTGTAACGGCTCTAGTTGGTTGGGATAATCGTTATGGTTCATTCCTTTCACTTCTTATGCTATTACTTCAAATCGGTTCTGCGGGTGGTTCATATCCAATCGAGCTTAGTCCTAAGTTCTTCCAAGTGGTTCATCCATATATGCCAATGACTTACATTGTAACAGGCTTACGTCAAACCATTTCGATGACAGGTTCAATTGGTACACAAATCGGTGTTCTTTCAGCACTCCTTGTTGTTTTCATGGTACTTGGACTTATCATTTACAGACAACCAAAAACAGAAAAATAAGATTACTAGATTGAGGAAAACGTTCATTTTGGACAATCTCTTCAATCTTTTTTTGATATGAACGATGTTCTCAGTTTTTACAATCAGATTATTTGAAAAACGAAGGAAACTTTTATACACTTAATGAGTTAACTAGAAATACTGATTACAGCAGTCTTTCTTTACAGTATATTTACAGCGATGTAAATGATTAATTTGCTATTTAGATTGAGGAAACGATGTCACTTATTACTATTATTTTGTCGTTATTGGTAGCTCTGGAACATTTTTACATTATGTATTTAGAAACAGTTGTAACACAATCACCTGCGACAACGCGTGCTTTTGGACTATCGCAAGAAGAGTTAGAACGTGAGTCTGTAAGTAATTTATTTAAAAATCAGGGTGTTTACAATGGCTTGATTGCTGTTTTTCTGATTTACGGTATCTTTACAGCCAATGCTACTTTGGTAACTGTTTTTCTAATAAATGTCGTTCTTGTTGCTCTTTATGGTAGCTTGACAGCAGACCGTAAAATTATTTTAAAGCAAGGCGGTTTAGCCATTTTAGCTTTACTGACGTTGTTATTTTAAAATGATAAAGGCATCGCATTTGCGATGCCTTTTAAGTTTTATTGAACTGTAATGTCACCAACGTTTCCGTCGATTGTCAATGTGTTTTTACTTGATTGATTTAAGTTTGAAGTGATATCAGCATCGCCTAGAAGATTTGTCATTAATACTTTCAAATCTTTGCTGGCAAGAGTAATGTCAACCTCACCAGTAGTCATTGTTATGGTGTTATCATTTTTGAAGGTGGCGGCATTGGCTGAAAAATCTCCCATGCTTAACTCAAAGGTTGTGTCAGAAGCTTGGCTATTTTCTAAATCAATATCACCTGTTGTAATAGAAAAGGCGACGTTTGTTAAGTTGCTGTTCTCAATTTCAGCATCCCCAGAGGTGATGGTTACTGTCCCTGAGTTGAGAGTTGTGTTGGTCATTGTTAGTTCCCCGGCCAGAAGTTCGAGCGTTGTGGTATCAAGTGAAAGCTGACTGACATCCAAATCTCCTGAGCTAAGATTTGCTTTGACTGAAGTGAGTTCTGTATCTTGAGGAACAGATATAACGATTGTATGTGAATTTTCGATAATACCAGTTTTAGCAATGTTAATAATATCTCTTAAACTTAAAAAATGAATGTTTGCATTCCCTAACTGGGTACGAGTTCCTGTTTGCTTTACAGTAAGGGTGTCATCCTTGACTTCGTAGCTGACAGGTGTTTTTTTATTGGCTGAGTAAGAAATAAAGGGCTTGTCAATATTAGCCTTTGAAATGATGACATCAGATGTTGTGCTGTCAATATCAATTTTACTGAAACTGTTAAGGGTAGCTTTTTGATAATCTACATTCCTTACAATATCAGTACTATTTTCTAAATCAGAAAGTCCACCAGTGGCGAAACCATAACCTGCAAGGGCTGCCCCCAATAAGCTACAACTAACGCCAATTCCTAAAATAGTCTTTGTCCACGATTTCATAATTTTCTCCTTTTGTTTTCTGTCTTTCGTGCTAAATTGACAATGCTACGTCCAACTACTTTACAAACAGCCCCTGCAGCAAGGAGAGCTAGTAATGATAAACCGAGAGCTAAAAGTCCTAGGCCAAAACTAAGAGCAGTAGCAGAAAATGAAATGTTAAGGTAAGACCAGCTATCAAATAGCATGTAAATTCCAGAGGTTAGGAAGGCAACCCCAAGGGAAAGAACAACAGCGATAGCCGCCACTCCAAGAGCTAGGATAGTGATGACGGCTAAGAAAAGGAAGAGAGCTAGTGGGAGAGTAACGGGTGCTGATAGAATGGCTAAAATAGCAAGCCAAACCATAGATACTCTGCTTTTAGGTGTCTTTTCTTGATCAATGATTTTTTCGTCAAGTAAACGGCTAATGATGTCTCGCGCCGCTTCTTTTGGTGTTCCAAGTTCGGCGATAACTTGTGCTTCATTTTCTGGACCAGCTTCTTCAAAGTATTCACTAAAGTAGTCCATAGCCTCTTGATAATCCTCTTTGGGTAACTTACGTAGGTATTTATCTAACTTAGCTAAATATTCAACTTTTGTCATCCTCTAATCTCCCTTCAATAATCTCATCGACTTTTTCTTTGTACTGTTGCCATTCTTTTTTGAGAAAGGTCAACTGTTCTTTGCCAGCTGTTGTGATAGCATAATATTTTCGTTTACGTCCTTGGTAGCCTTGTTGATAAGTGGTTAAATAGCCAGCTTTTTCCAGTTTTTTTAAAATTGGATATAAGGTGGATTCTTTGATGTTAGCAATTTGCTTAATGGTTTGGCTGATGGCATAACCATAAGAGTCATCTTTGTCAACAATGGCTAAAATGAGGAATTCGATGACAGTTGCCGAAGTTGGAAAATACATGAAGCTCCTTTCTCTGAATACATATAATTTTAATATATAATTATTTTACATATAGAATATAGAAAAATAAGTAGCAAGTCAAGCATAATGTATAAGAAATGCAAGAAAAGGTTAGCGTGATAGCAGCATCTTTACAACAACTTTTCGGTAGCTGAAATTAGATTATCAAGAATGATAAATTCTTGAACACTTTTCTTAAAAATAAGTGAATTTTCCTTTTTGAAGTGCTGCTCTTTGTGATGTTGGATATGTTCAGGATGTTTCAACTAAGCATTGAAATCATCTTGGTTCTTCCAACGTGAAACAGCAGTAAAGGAAACACTATTTGCATCAGAATTATCTTGAATCCAGACTTCATTTCCTAAATATGTTTCCTAATTTTTGAGTGAGATAGTGTCGTTGTGGAATTTTTCTACCATTTGTCAAGTACCACAAGGGATTTCTTTAGAAAAAGGTTTAGCGTCACTTCCTTAAGAGGATACTGTCAGCTGTTTTTTGTAAAAAAAGGGTACACAAAAGTAACACCTTATTAGCC